>OLPQ01000088.1_pt1 | contig 77478 bp, 94 predicted proteins | sample 1672451 | NCBI WGS metagenome assembly OLPQ01 (sample SAMEA3136687, study PRJEB25190) | human gut metagenome | biome: human gut; feature: human-associated habitat; material: faeces | place: Austria | collected 2013
GAAAAAGAGAGTTATTAAAGAAATTTGGAAGTGTATCAAAGATTAAGGAAGCGACTGTTCAGGAGTTAATGAATGTAAATGGAATAACAAAAAAGATTGCTGAAAATATAAAAAATTTAAGTATAAGATATTTATAAGTAAGTATTTTTCTAAATCTATTTATGATGTGAATTAAGAAATAACATGACAAGAATAGTATTTAAAAATAGTTTATAATATGAATATAAATTTAAAAGATAAAAATTCTTGCCCTGATGCAAATTTTGCAAATACTGTTGATAAAGTATATATTGCAATAACTAACTGAAGTATAAATATATCCCTAATTTTTGCTTTTTTCTTTTCTGTTTCCATTAGTTTTCCTTTCTAAAAAGATAAAATATAATATCCATATCTTGTTGAACTATCTATAATTTTATGAGAATTTATTTCATCAATTGGACTAATATAATAAATATATTCTGGATGTTCTTTCTTTATCTTCTCTAATTCATCTACATCACCTTTGGTGAAAATAAATTTTATTACTGCTTGTTTTGGGTTTGTAACTTTAGTAAAATCTGGTTTATTTCCTAGTGCTACATCTATTACCATTTTTAAAAAGTCATATCCTGTAGAGATTTGAACTAAATCTGAACCTATACAATCTCCACCCATTCTAGCACCAATTTCTATTATTTTCACTTTTCCTTCAGGTGTAATTTTAAATTCTGCATGTGATGCACTATTTTCTATTTTTAAACTATTTAATCCTGCAATCACTTCTTTTTTTACCTTTTCTTGCATTTCATTACTTAATCCTGCAGGCTCTGTATGTCCTGTTTCTATAAAATGTGGTGCACCAGTTGTCTGCTTTCTAGTTATTGTTAATATTGTATGTTCTCCATTATATGTAATACCTTCTGCACTGAATTCATCACCATCAATATATTCTTCGACAATAGCTTTTTTTTCAAATGATACTTCTATTGCATCTCTAATTGCTGTTTTTAACTTTTCTTCATCACTCAAATCTTCTATTTTAGTAATTGATCTACTTCCAGATCTATCTGTTGGTTTTATAATTATTGGTGTCTTCATTTCCTTTATTTTAGATAAATCATTAACATCTGATATTTCAAAAAATTTAGGTACTGATACACCATATTTTTGAAATGCTTTTCTCATTTCATATTTATTTGTTGAAATTTTAGTACATTCTAAACTATTTCCAGCAAGTCCTAATTTTTCAGCTAAATAATTTACTGTTAATGTTGCCAAATCTGATGCAACAGATGTAATTGCATCAGGCTTAATTTCTTTGCATTTTTCTAATATCTTTTCTTTTTCTATTATACTAATTGGATAAAAATAATCTGCAAATTCTGCCCCAACAGCTCCATCTGCCCAAGCGAAAACATGTGTCTCATATCCTAATTGTTTCGCTTTTTTTATTAATGGCATTTGAAAATTATTTGCCCCTATTATAACAATTTTTTTCATTAAAAAATCTCACCTTCTGTAATTATTTTTGATAAAATTCTTTTATTCTTTTTATTACTTCATCTTGATCTTGCTTTGTTAGTCCATAATACATTGGAAGTCTAATTAATTTTTCGCTTTCTATTGTAGTAAATTCATCTTTTCCATTAAATCTTCCAAATCTCTTTCCTGCTGGAGAATCATGTAATGGTATATAATGGAATACTGCTTGTATACCATTGTCTTTTAAATATTTTATCAATCTTGTTCTTTCATCTAAACTTCTTGCTTTTATATAAAACATATGTGCATTATGTGCACTATATTCTGGAACTGTTTGTATTTTTATTAATCCTTTTTTTTCTAATTCTTCTAAATTCTTTTTATAATAATTCCATGAACTTAATCTTGCATTATTAATTTCTTCTGCTTTATCTAATTGTGGATATAAATAAGCACAATTTAGCTCACTTGGTAAATATGATGAACCATAATCTACCCATGTATATTTGTCAATTTCACCTCTAAAGAATTTATTTCTGTTTGTTCCTTTTTCTCTTATTATTTCTGCTCTTTCAATTAAATCAGGATCATTTATTACTACTGCTCCACCTTCGCCCATACTATAATTTTTTGTTTCATGGAAACTATAACAACCAATATCTCCAATTGTTCCAAGGTATTTGTCTTTATATTTTGCCATAAATCCTTGTGCTGCATCTTCTACAACTTTTAAATTATGTTCTTTAGCTATTTTCATTACTTTATCCATATCTGGTGAGATTCCTGCATAATGAACAACAGCAATTGCTTTTGTTTTATCTGTTATTGCTTCTTTTATTTTTTCTTCATCTATATTCATTGTATCAGGATTTACATCTACAAAAACAACCTTTGCCCCTACCATTACAAATGCATCAGCAGTTGATACAAATGTATATGATGGCATTATTACTTCATCACCTGGTTTTAAATCTAATAATATTGCTGCCATCTCTAATGCTGATGTACAAGATGTTGTCATTAATACTTTATGAGCATTAAATTTATTTTCCATCCATTCACTACATTTTTTAGTAAATGCTCCATCACCACAAATTTTTCTACTTTCTGCAGCTTCTTTTATACAATCTATTGATTCTTTCATATAAATTGGTACATTAAACCCTATCATTTTTATCCTCTTCTTTCTATTTATATGTTGGTATTATATATCCAAATAATGCTCTTTGTGCTATTAAGATTATAATTACCATTATTAATATAATTATTATATTTCTAATTTTTTCTGACTTTATAAATTTTTCTAAAATATTTTTTATCCCACTAACTATAAAATATGTAAATGGTATTATTATCCCCATTATATATCTTCCTTGTGCTTGATAATCACTTGTATATGAATAATATATGCTTAAAATAATAGGAATTATAATTGATGGAATAAATATATAATTTAATAAATATCTATTTTTTTCTTTTTTATTATAAATAAATAATTCTTTAAAATTGATTAGACATCCTATAATTCCAAGTCCCCATAATATTAAGTAAAATTGATAAATTCTACTAGACATTATTATATTTTGATACCCAAAAATTCCAACAAAGCTTTTTAATGTTGTCTTTATCCAATCATCCTTTATCAACATATCCATTACTGATTCATTATTTTTTTGTGGTGTTTCTCTTTTTGATGGTTTATATTTATCAATTGCATATTTGTCTCCACATTCCACCTGTGTTTTCATTCCTAATATATCACCATCATAAATAATTGCATTTCTTATAAACCACCAACCAGCAACTGCAAATGCCATCAATGCTACAATTAATACTTTTTGAAGTATTTCTTTAATTTTCATCTTATTGGAAATTACTGATACTAAACAAAGTATAACACTACATAAAATATATCCATAAGCATTATAATATGTAAGAGAACAAAATCCGATTGAAAGTCCTAATAATATACAATGTTTTGTCTTCCAATTACTTTCTAATCCTAAAATCCATAAATATATTATCATTGTTGTTGCTAATACTGCTGTAGAATCATTATTTATATATGATGCTAAAAATGCCGTTATTGGTTGAAATACTATAATTACTATAAATAAATATTTATATATTCCTTTCAGTAATTTTTGAGCTATTTTTACTACAAAATATACAGATACTGTCATACTTATTGTACTTACAAGTCTTGCAGCAACAACTAATGCAAATTTATCATTTGTGAAAAATGATGCTATTTTAACAAAAACACCACCTATCATATATGTAAGAATTGGTTGAAATGCATATGATATTCCCCAATCAGGTTCTCTTATTTCTTCATTACCTCCTTGTGGAATACTGCCATGTTTAGCTATATATTTACATATCTTCCACTTCATTCCTTCATCAGGACACTTATTAAATGGTTGAGAAACTGTCCATATAAGAAAATATGAAAATACAAAAATTAAAAAAATTCCTAATATTAATTTTTTATGTTTTTTACATTTTTCGACAAAATTTGTAATATTTATTTTTTTATATTTTTTTATTTCATTTGTCATCTTTTTTCTCATCCCCTTTTTCCACTTTTTCTATGATATATGGTGGTCTTTTTCTTGCAGCATCATATGTTCTCCATAAGTATTCTCCTATAATTCCTATTGATAACATAATTACTCCAAATCCCATAAGCATAATCATTACAAGCGAAGTATAACCTTCAACATCTATTTTACCAGTTATCTTTTTATATACTATTGCAATTAATAAAACTAAAGATAATAATGATGTTAAAAATCCAGTTGTTGTTATTAATTTTACTGGGAAATATGAAAAACTTAGTAATGAATCATATACTAGTTTTATTTTTTTAGATAATGTCCATCTTGACTTTCCTATTTCTCTTTTCTTTCTTATATATGGAACTGTTGTTGTTTCAAAACCAGCCCATAAAATTTGACTCATTAATGATGTATTTTTTTCTTGCATATTAACTAATAAATTTATAACTTGTCTATCTATTAAAAATGAATCAAATCCTCCCTTAGGCATATTATGAAGTGCTAATTTTCTCATTAAAAATGCATACAAATTTGAAAACATTTTTTGAGTTAATGGTTCTTCCCTATCAGCCCTTGTTGCTAATACCACTTTATAACCTTCATCATATTTTTGTATCATATCTAATATCATTTCAGATGGTTCTTGTAAATCAGCAGCTTTTCTTACTGCACAATCTCCCGTACATTGTGATAGACCTGCTAATATTGCCGAATGTTCTCCAAAATTTCTTGATAGTCTTATTGTCTTTATATTAGAATCTATTTTTGCTAATTCTTTCATTACACTATATGAATCATCTTTTGACCCATCATCTACAAATATTAGCTCATATCCTATATCAAGTTTTGATAATACCTTTTCTTTTAAATCAGCATATAATGGTAGTAAATTATCATGATTATAATATACTGGTACTACTATTGATATTTTCTTCATCTAAATTTTCCCTCCAATTATTTCGTTGCTATTTTACCATATAATTATCCTGAAATCAATCTTTTATTTATTAAGATTATTCTTAATATTTTCAATGCTTTCATTTAATTTGGATGTACAATATGGACACCTATCTGCTTTTATATTAATTTTATTATAACAATGTGGACAAATCTTTGTATCTTCTGCTTTTTTCTCTTCTTGTTTTTCTCCTATTTTTGCAATTTTATTCATAACTTTTACAAGTATAAATATTACAAATGCCATTATTAAAAAGTTTATTATATCTGTTAAAAATGCACCATATGTTAGTCTTAATTTTCCAATTTCTAATACCCATTCTGAAAAATTTACTCCTCCAAAACATCCTAAAATTGGAGAAATAATATTATTTGTAAATGATGTTACAACACTTTGAAATGCACTTCCTATCAATACACCTACTGCTAAGTCTAAAACATTTCCTCTAAGTGCGAATTCTTTAAATTCCTTAAAAAACTTTCCTTGTTTTTTCTTTGCTTTTTCTATCGCATCTTTTGCTTCTTTTATTTTTTCTTCATTTTCTTTTTTCATTATAATATACCTTCTTCCGCTGTTATTATATTACATTTTTATTTACATATCAATATAAAAGTGATATTATATTTTTGAAGGAGATTTTTATATGATAGATTTACATATGCATACAACTTATTCAGATGGCACTGAAAGTTGTAGTACAGTTTTAAAAAAATGCCAAGAAAAAAACTTAAATTTTATTTCAATAACAGATCATAATACTGCTTTAGTATATGAAGAGTTAGAAGATCAAAGTATTTCTTCACTTTTTAATGGTCATATTATTTCAGGAATAGAGCTTAATACAAAAGCTTTAAATATTCCTATAGAAATTCTTGGATATGGTATTGATTACAAAAAAATGAATGAACTTGTAAAAAATGTGTATATTCCTGCTGAAGAAAGAAATAAAATCGAAGTAAAAAGATTATATGATAAATGTATTAATGCTGGAATTGTCCTAGATAAGAACTGTCTGGAAAACTACTCAACAGATATGTTTGCCTCAACATTTTTCCATAAAGAAATAACAAAACATGCGGAAAATAAAAAAATATTATCTGAAGAAGCTTGGAATTCTAGTAAAATCTTTTACAGACAATATATGTCTGATCCAAAAACAAAATTATATGTTGAAATGGACGATTTTGTACCAGACTTTGAAACTGCTAGTAATTTAGTTAGAGAAGCTGGTGGTTTAGTATTTATTCCTCATATTTATGAATACAAGAAAAATTCAGAACCTATACTAGAACATATTCTTAAAAATTATAAAATTGATGGTATTGAATGTTATTATACAACATTTACTGAAGAACAACATAAAAGATTATTAAATCTTTGTAAAGAACGTAATTTATTTGTTTCAGGTGGTAGTGACTTCCATGGTACTATAAAACCAGATGTAGATATTGGTGTTGGATATGGAAATATGCAAATTCCTGATGAAATTTTAAATTCTTGGAAAAATAAAATTAAATTTTTCAAATAAAATTTGACACATTTCGATTTTTGGTATATAATTAATATATTAACCCATTGTATGGATTTGCTATTCAAAAATCGGATAGTAAAAAACAATTTATGGAGGTATGGCACTATGACTACTCGTTGGATTGCTGTTACTGGCTTGGACGGAAGTGGCAAAACCACTTTGGTCGACAATCTCGTTAAATTTCTCGAATCTAAGGGATTCAAGGTTTACCGGGATCGTTTCCCCCACGATAAGTATTTGACCAAGACTCTCTTGAATGAGAGCAAGGACGCTTATACTGATCGTCTGCTCTTTGCACTGGACAATCGCATCGCGGGTACTCACCTGCGTGGCATCATTGAGACTGGTGAATATGATTTCATAGTTACTCAGCGTTGTTTCCTGGACAGTTTTGTCCATGGTGCAGTTCAGGGCTATTCCTATTCTTGGGTGTCTGAACTCAATCATGTCAGAGATCTTCCCAAGTGTGACATTATGGTCCACATGGTCGCAGAAGCCCGCATCGCGTATGCGCGCATTTGCAATGATCCTGATGCTGATAAGTTCGAATATCCTGAATACATCGGCAAACAAGAGCAAGAAACCCGGCGGGCATATGTTGAAGTTGAAGCGCATAACAATCCTGCACTCATCCACTTTAACACTTGCCAAAACATCTACATGGACACCACTCAGATGTCCACTGATGAGGTCTTCGAAACGGTAAGCTCTAAGCTCGTTAAGATGCTCAACCTCTAAAAAATAAAGCCCAAGTAGCGTATACGTTACTTGGGCTTTATTTTATTAAAATCTTATTCATGTCTTCTATCAACTGCATAACTACTTCCAATAATAGATTTTGCAACATGTTTTACTTGTGCTCCTATTTCACCTATTTCCAATATATTGGCAAATCTATCCTTATCTGCAATTACAGCTCCTATAGAAATTGATGTTAAAGAAAATTGTTCTATAATTCCTTTTCTATTTGCAACCTCTATATATCCTTTTTCTAGATCCTCTTCAGTAAAGAATTTTGTTACCCCTTCATCAAAGTTAGCAATTATTAATTGGCATATATTATCAACATCTAATGTTGGAACGATTGCTATAAAATCATCTCCACCTATATGCCCTATAAAATAATTTTCCTTAAAACTTTGATGAATACATTTTAAAATTGTATCTGCTGTATATTCAATTATTTGATCTCCTTTTAAAAATCCATATACATCATTATATGCTTTAAAATTATCCAAATCTAAATATAAAACTGAAAATTCCTCTTTATTTGTAATTCTTTTCTTCAATTCTGCATGAATTTGTACATTTCCTGGTAAACCTGTTAATGGACTTATTCTTCTATTCATTTTCAATAATCTATCTAAGTTTTTTATTGTATAATACAAATATTCTGTATCAACTGGTTTTTTTATATAATATTCAACTGATTGTTCTAAAACTTCTAATTTATGATATTTATCAGTATTTGATGACACAACAATTATTGGTGTTATTTGATTATCTTCATCTGTTCTTATCTGTTTACATAGGCCTGTAATATCTCTATCTATTGAATCTTCATTTATAATTATCAAAAAAGGTATATTTTTTAATGTTATATCTATTTGTTCAGTTTTTACTCCAATAAATTTGAACTCTTTATCATTTCTAAATAATTCTTTAAAAATCGGAATAGATGATTCATCATCATCTATTACATATATATCTTGTGCCATATTTTCCCTCGTTTCTTATTTTATTCTATGGTAAACTACATTGTGCCTTCTTTGAAGTTGTCAAATTCTCATTTGATGCCTCTATTATTAATTTATTATCAAATCCTTTTTGTAGTACAATTTCTGTTGTATATTCACTTGAATTTACATCTATATTTACTTTTTCTTCATCATTTAAAGTTATTTTTACATTTTTTAGTATAACTTCGTCTTTTATTGATATTGAATAATAAACATTTCCATCAAGCTTCTTTATCGCTTGAACTTTTATTTCTGGTACTTTTGCTCCAATTACTACTTGTGTTTTTTCTGTTTTTATTCCTTTATCATCTATTACTTCTATTTTTAGCGTATGTTTTCCAACTGGTGCTATAATTCTTTCTGAATATTGTGTTGAATTAACTTCTATTACTTTCTCTTGTTCATCATCCCATTTATATGATACTTTCTTTATTTTTTCAACTGATGTAACTGTTAATTTTACAGCATTATCCACATTATTTAAATCTATTTGTGCTAAATTACCTACAGTATATTCTTGTTCATATTCTACAAGATGATTCATTTCATCTGTTGCTTTTACAACTATCTTGTTTTTTCCTCCATCCAATTTTACTGTAGTTTTTATATCTTGTTGATTATTTCCTTCAATAACTTTTTCATCTTGATTGTTTAGTGTATATATAACTTGTGTTATTCCTTTTGGATGGTGAACTGAAATGTCAACAGAACTTTCATCTTCATTAAAACTAAAATTAACTACTGGTGTTGCATTTTCTTCAATATTTTTATTTATTTTGTCTTTTGCATATATACTTCCAGCAATAATACATATCCCTAAAATTAATATACTTATTGCAAAAAAGATTACTATTTTATTTATTTCAATAACTGATTTTTCTTTATATACTTTTTGTTTTTTATTTTGATTATAATTTCCATAGTTTATATTATTATTTTTGAATTGTTCTTCACCTGTATCTAATATTTGATTCATTTTTTCACCTCATGTTTTTTTATTTCTATGTTGAATTATAACATATTGATTTTTAGTTGTAAATAGTAAGATTTAATAAAATTTTTTCCTATTTTATTATTATTACACAAATCAAAAGACTAGATTATTGTAAATCTAGTCTTTTGATTTTATTGTTTTAACATTGGATCAATTTCATTTTTTATATTTTCTTTCATTATATCACAACTATGATCAAATTTTGCTTGATCTTCTTCACTAAGTTTTAATTTCAATATTTCTTTTACACCATTTTTATTTATTATTGCTGGAACTCCTATATATAAACCTTCTTGTTCATATTCTCCATTTTGATATGTTGAAACTGTTAATATTGCATTTTCGTCATTTAAAACTGCTTTCACTAATCTATTTAATGCCATACCAATTCCATAATATGTTGCTCTCTTTTTATCAATTATTTCATATGCTGCTTTCCATACTCCATCATGAATTTTCTTTAAATCTTCCATTGGATAATTATTGTCTTCCATAATATCAACCATTTTTTTACATCCAACATAGCAATGCTCCCATGGAACAAATGATGAATCACCATGTTCTCCTAATATATATGCATGTACATTTTTACTTGAAACATCTAAGTATTCTGCAATTAAATATCTTAAACGTGCTGTATCTAATACTGTTCCAGATCCTATTACCTTTGATGTTGGTAATCCTGACACTTTTGAAACAACATATGACATTAAGTCTACTGGGTTACTTGCAATTATAAATACTCCATTAAATCCACTCGCCATTACTTGTTCTGTTATTTCTTTTACTATTTTTGTATTAGCTACTGCTAATTCTAATCTAGATTGTCCTGGTTTTTGTGGTAATCCAGCTGTTATAACAACTACATTAGCATCTTTACATTCAGAATAATCTCCTGCTTTTATTGTCATTTTTTGTGGGGCATATGGTAATCCATGTGATAAATCCATTTCCTCACCTTTTGCTTTATCTTTTAATACATCTATTAGTACAAGTTCATCTACTCCTCCTTGGTTTAGCATTGCATATGCCATACTCATTCCAACAAAACCTGTTCCTACTAATACTACTTTTTTATTTGTATCCATAAAAATCACATTCCTTTCCCATTTGTTTTTGAACATTATAATTATAGCACATATCACTAATTTTTAAACTATTTTTTTATTAAATTCTTTTAATTTTTCTTCAACTTCACTTGTAGTTCCTAACTTTAATATTTCTTCTGCTAATTTTTCACATTCTTTTTTATCTAACATATTAACAATTTTTCTTGAATTTAATATTTTATTAGGATTCATTGAAAATTCATCTAATCCTAACCCCACTAATAATGGTATTAATAATTCATCACTAGCTGCTTCTCCACACATTCCGCAAAATATTCCAGCCTTATGTGCCCCATCTATTGATGATTTTATTAATCTTATAACTGCTGGATGATATTTTGAATATAAATTTGATATTTTTTCATTTCCTCTTTCTACTGCAACGGTGTATTGAATTAAATCGTTTGTTCCTATACTAAAGAAATCACATTCTTTTGCAATTTCTTCTGCAATAATTGCTACAGATGGTATTTCTACCATTATTCCTGTTTTTATATCTTTTTTATATTCTTTTCCTTCATTATCTAATTCTTTCTTACATTCTTCTACAACTGCTTTTGCTCTTCTTAATTCTTCTATTGAAGAAATCATTGGAAACATTATTGCAATATTTCCATATGCACTTGCTCTTAATAATGCTCTTATTTGTGGTTTAAATATTTCAGGATTATCTAGGCATAATCTAATTGCTCTATATCCTAAAAATGGATTTGCTTCTTTTTCCATTTTTAAATATTTAATTTCTTTATCTCCTCCAACATCTAGTGTTCTTATTATTACTTGTTTTCCTTGCATTTTTTCAGCAACTTCTTTATATGAATTAAATTGTTCTTCTTCTGTTGGCATTTCTTCACTATCCATATATAAAAATTCACTTCTTAATAATCCAATTCCTTCTGCTGTATTTTTTAAAACTAATTCCACATCTGCTGGTGTTCCTATGTTTGATACAAGTTCAACTTTAAATCCATCTTTTGTCTTACTTTCTAAATTTTTATATTTTTCTAATTCAACTTTACTTTCAATAAAATCTTTTTGGATTTTTATTAAATTTTGTTGTTGTTCTTCTGTTGGATTTTCAAAGATTTCTCCACTTCCTCCATTTATGGCTACATATTCTCCATTTTTTAATATTGTTGTTGCATTTTCTACTTTTGTTACTGCTGGAAGCAAATGTGTTCTTGCCATAATTGATGTATGAGAATTTTCTCCACCAACTTCTGTAATTATTCCTGATATATTCTTAAAATCTAATTTTGCTGTATCTGATGTTGTAAGTTCTTTTGCAACTATTATTGTATTATTTTTTAATTTACTCAAATCTATCTTTTCTTCATTATATAATTTTGATATTATTCTATCTTTTATATCTGCAATATCTCTAGCTCTTCCAGACATATATTCATCATCCATATTTTCAAATATTTGTATTACAGAATTAAATCCCATTTCTGTGGCATATTCTGCATTTATTTTTGAATTTTTAATTTGACTTTCTGTTTCTAAAATTAATGATGGATCTTGCATAATCATCAAATATGCTGTCATAATTTCTTTTTCTGTTCCTCTTGCCTTTTCTACAATTTGATTAGTTTCATTTATTACCTCTTCTAGAGCTTTATGAAATCGTTCTAATTCTTTATCTGAATCTTCTACAATATTTTTTTCTATTTTTCTTATTTCATTTTTCAAAATAACAATATTTCCAAAACCAATACCTACAGAAACTCCTTTTCCTTTTATCATTTTTATCACATTCCTTCCTAACATATTAAATGCCTATAATAAAATTATTATAGGCATTTTTTATTATTCTCCAAAGTTATTTTCAAAAGCTTGTAAAAGCTCTTTCATTGCAGATTCTTCGTCTGCTCCATCACATTGAATTTCAATTTCTGTACTTGATTTAATTCCAGCCGCCATAATATTTAAGATTGATTTTGCATTAATTGTTTTTCCATTTGCAATTAAGCTTATTGTACTTTGATATTTTGATGCGATTTTTACTATTTCTGATGCAGGTCTTGCATGTAAACCTGTTTCATTTTTTAATGTAATTTTTTCTGTTTTCATATTTTATCTCATTCCTTCCATTATTTTTTATCATATTCAGGTAAGTTTTTCTTTAATTTTGCCATAATCATAGTTGATACAACTGTTCCTACAGCAATTGCTAATAAATATAATAAAGGATGTCCTATTGTTGCTATAACAAATATTCCTCCGTGTGGTGCCATCAATGTACAATTAAATATCATTGATAATGCCCCTGTTACTGCTGAACCAACAACAAATGCTGGTAATGTTCTTAATGGATCTGCAGATGCAAATGGTATTGCACCTTCTGATATAAATGAAAGTCCCATTATATAATTAACATATGCTGCTTGTTTATCTTTTTTAGATATTTTCTTTGGAAATGCTGTTGCTAAAAATGCGATTGCAAGTGGTGGTACCATTCCTCCAGCCATTACTGCTGCCATTATTTCATATTGACCTGATGCTAACATTCCTGTTCCAAATGTATATGCTGCTTTATTAATAGGTCCTCCTAGGTCTATTGCCATCATTCCACCTAAGATTGCGCCTAAAACAACTTTATTTGCAGTTCCCATTGATGATAAGTAATTATTTATTGCTGTATTTATTGCTCCAACATATGGGTTAATTAATAACATAAATGCTCCAATAAGTAAAATTCCAAATACTGGATATAATAAGATTGTTTTTATTCCCTCTATACTGTCTGGTAAATAACTGCAAAGTTTCTTTAATAATATTACAATATATCCACCAACAAAACCTGCTATTAAAGCTCCTAAAAATCCTGAACTTACAAGTACAACTGAACTATCTGTTAATGATGCAAATGTTGTTCCTTGAACTGCTAAAATTCCTCCAACAAATCCAACTGCTAAACCTGGCCTATCTGCAATACTCATTGCTATATACCCAGCCAATATATATAACATTACATTAAATGCTGCTCCTCCGACTGTTTTAAAGAATGCAGCTACTGGTGTATTCATACCAAAATTAGATGGATTTATTGAATAATCATCTAATAAAAATGCTATTGCAATTAAAATACCTCCACCTACAACAAATGGTAACATATGTGTAACACCATTCATTAAATGTTTGTATATTTTTGTTCCAAATCCTTCTTTTTCATCTGAATCACTATTTTGAGATTTATTGCTTGAATGATATATTTTTGCATCACTTGATAATACACGTTCTATTAACTCTTGTGGTCTATTAATTCCATCTGCAACTTTTGCCTTTATTAATTTTTTACCATCAAATCTTGACAAATCAATCTTTGTGTCTGCAGCAATTATTACTGCTTTTGCATTTTTTATTTCTTCTTTTGTAAATTTATTTTTCACACCTGAAGAACCATGTGTTTCTACTTTTACTTTATGTCCTAATTGTTCTCCCATTTTTTCTAATGCTTCTGCTGCCATATATGTATGAGCAATACCTGTAGGACATGATGTAATAGCTAATATTTCATATTCATCATTTTTCTTTGTTTGTGATAATTTTGCATTTTCTGCAATATCTATATATCTTAGAAATTCTTCTGGAGTTTTTGCTTCCATTAGTGACTTCCTAAATTCTGTATCCATCAATAATGTTGATAATCTACTTAATACATCTAAATGTACATTATCTTTTGTATTTGGTGCGGCAATTAAAAATAATAATTTTGCTGGCTGTCCATCTAATGAATCAAATTCTACTCCATCATTTATTACCATTGCTGATAATCCTGGTTTTGAAACTGCATCTGTTTTTCCATGTGGTATTGCAATTCCTTCTCCAATTCCTGTTGACCCTTCTTCTTCTCTTTTTAATACAACTTGTGTGTATTTTTCTTTGTCTGTTAAGTTTCCATTTTTCGCCATTAAATCTACTAATTTATTAATAGCGTCTTGTTTACTATTTGCTATGCCATTTAATTTTATAGCATCTTTGCTAAGTAAATCTGTAATTTTCATAACATTCATCCTTTCTTTAGTTTTTCTATATAAAGACCTTTAAGCTATATCTTAAAGAATTTTATAAACTTATTTATATTTTTTCTATAGTAATTTGTTTTAATAATCCATTAATTTCTTCATTCATTGCTAATCCTGCTGAAAAAGCTGTTGCACTTCCTGATGCAATTCCTAATTTTAGAGCTTCTTTGTAATCTTTTTTTTTCAAATATCCTGCTACAAAACCAGCAACCATTGAGTCTCCTGCCCCCACTGTATTTATAACTTGTCCTTTTGGTGTATTTGAATAATATACTTCGTTTTTTTCTGTAAGTAATATTGCTCCATCTCCACCAAGTGATATAAGTACATTTTGAGCACCTTTTTCTTGAAGCTTTTTGGCATAAATTATTATTTCTTCTTTTGTTTCTATTTTTGTATTAAATGTTTCTGCTAATTCTTCTTTATTTGGTTTTATAAAAAATGGTTTATATTTTAAGCAATTCATTAATAATTTTTGCGATGCATCTACTACAAATTTCACATTCTTTCCATCTAATTCTTTACATATTATTTCATATATATTTTCATTTATACATTTTGGAATATTTCCAGATAATATTACTATATCATTTGAATTAATATTTTGTATTTTCTGTAACAATTTTTCAATATCATTTTCTGTAATTTCTGGTCCATTACCATTTAATGCTGTCTCACTTTCTTGTATTAATGAATTTTTTTCTAATGAGCTAATCTTTACATTTATTCTAGTATATCCTCTGTTCGTTTCAATAAATTCCGTTTCTATATTATATTGTCGTATTTTTCTTTCTAATTCTTTTCCAGTAAATCCTGCTATAAAAGAAAGTGCCGTATTTTCTATTCCTAATCTTTTTAAAATTATTGACACATTTAACCCTTTTCCTCCAGCTAATATATTTTCTGATTTTGTTCTATTTATTTTTCCTATTTCAAATTTTTCAACTTGTACTGTATAGTCTAAAGCAGGATTAAATGTTATTGTATATATCATATTTTCACATTCCTTTCCTCTTTTGTTCTCATTTCCAATTTGATAATATCATAATCTTATTTTTTTTACAATAGATTTTTTCATTTTAGACCTAAAAAAAGAACCACAATTTTTCAATATAATTGTGATTCCGACTTTTTTCTTTTTTATCCGTTAAATGGTATAAATTTATTTACTATACTTCCTGCTGATGCTTTTCCAATTTCTCCATCATCTGTTCTAAACATTGCATATGAAGAATTTATTTTACTGTCAATTAATTCTTCAACTTCATTTTGTGTTGAATTTTCTGCGAAAACAAGTTCACTTACAAGTATTTGTTTTGCATTATATAACATTTTCTTTTCCCCTGTTGATAAACCTTTTTCTTTTTGTTTAAAACTCAAATTTCTAACAACATCTGCAATTTCATAAATATTTCCACTTTTCATTTTGTCCATATTTTCTCTATAACGTTTATTCCAATTCTTTTCCATTTCTGTTTCATCTTGTTCTAATACTGACATAACTTTTTGTGCTTCTTCTTTATTTATTACACTTCTTATACCATGTTCTTCAGCTGTTGCTGTTGGTATCATTACCTTAACTTCTCCAGGCATTTCTAATATATAATATGATTGTTTTTCCTCCATTACTTCTCTTTCTTCTATTGCTACAATTCTTCCTGCTCCATGCATTGGGTATACAACTTCGTCTCCTACATTATACATGTCTTTCTCTCCTCTCAGTAAATTTATTTGGCATATTTCAATCATAAAATTTCTTTTTTTAGATTTTTTTAACCTTCTTTATTATACCACAAAAAATGGCAAAAGTCAAAGCATTTGCCATTTTTTCTAATTTTTTTATTGCTAATTTTAACCTAATTGGTAGATCCAAATCCACCATTTCTTTCACCATTTGCAGTATCAGTATCTGCCACAAGATATGGTGTAAATATTGCCTGACCTATTCTGTCACCTTTTTTTATTTCTATATCTTCATCTTTTATATTATAAAAAGCAAACATTATATGTCCATCATTATCTTCATTTCCATAATAATCTTTATCTACAATTCCAATACTATTTGCTAATATTAATCCTTTTTTCCCTGGATTAGAACTTCTATTTACTAACATTAGATATTCATTATCTTGCATATATGCTTTTATACCTGTTTTTACTAATGTAGGTTTCATACCTTTCTTAAAGCTTGGAATTATAACATCTTCTGCTGATTCTACATCATATCCAGCTGAATATTTTGTCTTTCTTTCTGGTAAATTTATTCCATTATTTTCAAATCCTTTTGCTATCTCAAATCCTCTAATTCTTTTCATCATTTTTTCCTTTCATTTGTTTTTATTTTCCATTTACTTTTATCATTCCAGTACTACTTGCTGCTATTGTATATTGACCGGCATTTGTAAAGCTTAAAAGAGAACCTTTTAATGTTTGTGCTTGTGTTGTATTTGTATTTTTTACATTTACTACAATTCTATCTCCTTCTTTTAAACTTATCTCACCAGTTGTTGAACTTTCTAATTGTTCTAATACTTGTGTTGTATATTCTGAATAATAAACATTTTCACCAATTTTGGTATAATTTGCTTGTGTTGTTTTCTTCCCAGGGTTCTCATCTAAATGTTGTACTTCCATTTCAACATTATATGTATTTCCTGTTGCTGCTAGAGAATTTTCTAATGATTGGTATTTTGCTTGTGATATTATTCCTGTATTTTGTACATCTGTTACAAATTCATTTACTAATAATTCTACATTTTCTTGAACCACATTATCATTTCTTTCTGTTAATGAAACTAGTGGTGCTACGAATAGTAATGTTGCTGCTAAACATATTGCTATTACTGTTGTTGTTGTATTTTGCATAAAATCACATCCTTTCTTATTTTATTAAACATTATTTTTCATTTTTTGTCAAATTTTGATCATATTTTTCTAATATATAATCTAAACTTTTTGCAAATTCTTCTAGCATAACAATTTTTATTGATGCTGTTTTGTCTTTTATATATTCTCTTATAACTTCTCTTAATTTTATTAAGTTATCTTTTTCTTCAAGTAATAATTCTGAATATAATTCAGCTCTTTTTATCATCTTGTCTTTTATAGTAACTAAGTCTTCATTACTAGAATACATTAATCGTTGTAAAACATTTCTTGGCTCATAATATCTAAAGATTGGTATTTCCATACATTCTTTATCAAATCTATCATAGAATTGTTCCATTTTCATAGGAATACATTTGAATATTTCTTCTGCCTTTTTTCCAAAGGCTTTTTCTTTTAAACTTTCATTTATTTCATAAAATTTATTTAGTATTTTTTGCATATCTTTTTGATTTTGAACTAATGCAAATTCAGTAAATTCATCTTTTTTTATTTCATAGTATTCTGATTTTTGAGCAACTAAATCCATACTATCTTCAAATATCTTTTTTATTGTTTCAGATTCATATGGGATTAATTTTTTACTTGAAAAATAACTAAAATATGAATATAGTTTTACTAATTCAATTAATTCTACTTTTCCAGATTTTATTTCTTTTATTATATCATTTATTACTTTCAAAAATTCCTCATCAGGTATTTTCCAATATTCCTCTGTTAATAATCTTTTATATGCAGGAACATTTCTATTTTCTCCTGTATTTTGTATTTCTGCCATGTCATTTTTTAATATTTTCATATCAAAGATTCTTGTTCTCACATAATATTCAATAAATTTAAAAAATCTATATTCTGCTTTAAAATTATAATAATAATTATTATCAAATTCTTTAATATAAAATTGTCTATTATCCATTAATACTCTTGATGATACTAATATTGCTTTATATTCTTCATTATTTTTTATATCTATAAATTTATCTTTAGTTACTTTTCCTGCTTTTATCTCAAAGGATATTGCTATAGTAAATATTAACATTGTTTGAATTACTCTATTACTAATATCAGGATATTTTTGTGTTACAACTTGATATATTTTTTGAAAATCTTTTAATGCATGTTTTAAAATTCTTAAGTTTCTAGTTCCACTTTTTTTAAATGTTGAAATTATAAGGTTTATATTTGTTCTATAAAATCTTTCTAAATCAGGATCATCTTCATATCTAATTAATATTCCATTTATTATATAATCAAATTTTGGAGCATATTCAAATGTTTCGCCTATAAGTTTTTCTTTTATTCTTTCATAATCATTTGCTTTATCAAATACATTTTCTATTTGGTCTTTTATTTTTTCGACCATAGGCTTATTATTATCTTGTAACTCACCTTCTTTATCAAGTATATATGTAGCTATAAATGTTTTCATTTCCAAATTGCTACTTTTTATTTTTGTTGATAATTCTTTTTCATTACATATTATTATTGTTTTTATATGATCATGCTCAACAAAATTATTTATATATCCTAAAATGTCTATAACATCTACATTTGCTCTTTCTAGGTCATCGAAACATAATACTTTATCATCTGTAGAGAAAAATTCTTCATAATCTATTTTTCCTTCATTTGCTGATACTCCAAATAGATTTGCCATATCTAACCCTGTTTTAGCATATTCTGGTATTGTCATTTCTTCATGTTGATTCATATATTTTTTTAAGTTTTTGTCCATAAGTTGTGTTGTTTCTATAAAAATCTTTTTACTTATATCTTCAAGATTAGAAATTCCATATAATGACATATATATTGTTTTATATTGTTTTCCATTAAATTTCATGGAATCTATTTTCTTTCTAATTTTGTTATTCCAAAAATGTGTTTTTCCTGAGCCCCATTCTCCATTAATCATTATTGCATAATCTGTATAATCTGCTCTTACATAATCTAATATGCTTTCAACTAAGTCTTCCATAAATCTATAGCAAATGCTTTTATTCGCATTTTCTCCTTTCTATTTAATCTTTTGCAAGAGTTAGTACACCTATGTTTTCTTTTTTTATTCCATTTTTTCTTAAGAGATTTGAACATTCATTTAATGTACTTCCAGTTGTATAAATGTCATCTATTATAAGAATTTTATTGTTCATTATTTTTTCTATATTTTTTATCTTAAATGCTCCTTTTATATTTTCTTTTCTTTCTTTTTTATTTAGTGTACTTTGCGGTACAATATTTTTAGTTTTATATAATATTCTACTTTCTATTTTTATTTGTAAAATACTTGAAATTATTTCTGCTATTAATTGACTTTGGTTATAGCCTCTTTGTAGCCTTCTTTTCCAACTTAATGGTACCACAATAATTATATCATATTTTTTTAATTTTTCCAAATATTTTTTATTATTTTGTAAAAAATATTCAATTGTTTTGTAGATATATGGTTTTTTTTGAAATTTCATTTTCAAAATCATATTTCTTATTAAATCTTTGTATTGAAATAAATAATATTGTTCTAAAAAATTTTTGTCTTTAGTATGAATTTTTGTAAATTTGAATTCTTTTTGTATTTTTTTCTTACATTTATAGCAAAGTGAATTTCTACTTTCATTTTTACATATTCCACACATTTGCGGATAAAAAATGTCTAGTATTTTTTGAATTTTTTTATTATTGATTATATCTTTATTTCATCTCTCCTTCATAAAACAATAAAAAGAGCTTATCTTTAATAAGCCCCTCTATTTTATTATACTTCCATGATTATTGGTATAATCATTGGATTTCTTTTTGTTTTTATAAATAAGTAATCTCTTAGGTTTTCTTTAATTGTTGATTTTATTGTTGTCCAATCACGTATTCCTCTTTCTTCGCATTTTGCCACTTCATGTCTTACAACACTTTTTACATCATCCATTAAATTTTCTGATTCTCTTACATATACAAATCCTCTTGAAATTACATCTGGACCAGCTACAACTTCCCCTGTTTGTGAATCCATTGTTAATACTATTACTATTAGTCCATCTTGTGCTAAATGTTGTCTATCTCTTAATACAATATTTCCAACATCTCCAACACCTAATCCGTCAACCAATACTCTTCCACTTGGTACACTTCCATTAAATTTGCATTCATCTTCATTCATTTCTAATACTCTACCATTTGTAAGCATAAAAATGTTTGATTCACTTATTCCCATTAATTTCGCTGTATCTGCATGTGCTCTTAATTGTCTATATTCACCATGTACTGGTATAAAATATTTTGGTTTTGCTAATGCCATTATTAATTTTTGTTCTTCTTGGCATGCATGTCCTGAAACATGTACATTTGCTAATGCACTATATACAACTTCTGCACCTAATTGCATTAAATCATCTATTACTTTTGATACATATTTTTCATTTCCTGGAATTGGTGTTGCTGATATTATTATTAAATCATTTGGTGTTATTGTTATTTTTCTATGATCACCTGCCGCCATTCTTGTTAATGCTGACATTGGTTCTCCTTGACTTCCTGTTGTTATAATAACTAATTGTTCATCTGTATATGTTCCTATCATATCAATATCAATAAATATGTTGTCTGGACATTTGATATATCCTAATTCTATTGATGTATTTATAATATTTATCATACTTCTTCCACATACAGCTATTTTTCTGTTATATTTAATAGCTGAATTTACTATTTGTTGTATTCTGTGTACATTTGATGCAAATGTTGCTACAACTATTCTTTTTGAACAATTTTGGAATACTGTATCAAATAATTCTCCTACAGAACTTTCTGACATTGTAAAGCCTTTTCTTTCTGCATTTGTACTATCTGACATTAATGCTAATATTCCTTTATTTCCTAATTCTGCAATTCTTCCAAAATCCATAAGTTGTCCATCTATTGGTGTGTAATCTACTTTAAAGTCTCCTGTATGTAATATTGTTCCTGCTGGTGTTGTAATTGCTAACATTACAGAATCTGGTATGCTGTGTGAACTTCTTATAAATTCTACTTTAAAGTTCTTTCCTAATTGAATTGTTTCACCTTGTGTTACTATATGCATTTCTGTACTTCTTAATAATTTATGTTCTTCTAATTTATTGCTTATTAGTCCTGCTGCTAATCTTGTTGCATATATTGGTGTATTTATTTGTTTTAAGAAATATGGTATTCCTCCTATATGATCTTCATGACCATGTGTTATAACCATTCCTTTTAATTTTTCTTGATTTTTTACTAAATATGTTATATCTGGAATTACTAAGTCAACTCCTAACATATCATCTTCTGGAAATGATAAACCACAATCTACAACAATCATTTCATCTTCATATTCAAATACTGTAATATTTTTTCCGATTTCATGTAATCCTCCTAATGGGATTATTTTTAAACTTGATTTTTTGAATACCTCTTTTGCAATGCTTGTTTCTACTACTTCTCCATCTTTTACTTCTTGCATTATTTTTGGTGTTCTTGTTTTATAATTTCTCTTTGTTTTTGTTCCTTCTTCTTGTTTATAATTTTCTTTTTTATGATAATTTCTTCTTGTCTTTCTTACTTTTTCTGCAACAGTACTTGCTGTTTCTTCCAATATATTTTTTTCTTCTGACATTTATTTATCTATTCTCCTTTCTCTTTTAATTTTATCTGTATCAAATAGAACAAATAAGAAAAATTTAAAATTTTTCTTTGATTTGTTCTTGAATATTTTTTATTTAATTATCTCTCATAATTATTTACTACTTTTATCATTTCATACGATAAAATCAAATCAATCTCTTGACAACACATTTGATATTTTAGCATATTTTTATATAATTGTCAATTGTATAAATTCCATTTTCTTGTAAATAATAGCATTATAATATTTTTTACAAGAAAGGATCATTATGGAAAATACTAAAATTGGAAATAAAGAAGCAATTGCCCTTTTAACAACAATCTCATTTAATCAAATAATTATATTTGGAGTAAAATCTATAATAAACAATACTTCATCTGCTTCTTTACTTAATCTACTATATTTAAGTATTATTATATTAATTTTCACAATTTTAATATGTTATTTATTAAATAAATTTCCATCATTTGATTTACTTGATATATCTGATTATCTTGGTGGAAAAATATTAAAATGGATTGTTGGAATTTTATTTTTTATATATTTTATTATTTTTGCAGGGAATTCACTTCATCTGTTTTCTTCATGTTTAGAAATAATATATTTTCCTTTAACTCTACTGATTTTTATAAGATCATTTTTAATAATAGGTGCTACTATTACTTGCTTATTCAAAAATAATGCGTTATATAGAAGCAATTTTATTGTTTTTCCTTTAATTATAATTACTACTATTTTTATGTTTTTCTCTGATATGAAATATTTTAACATTGAAAATGTATACCCTATATTTGGAGATAGTCTCTTTTACACTTTTATTGTTGGATTAAATAATATGATTGTATTTCAAAGTTTAGCATATATTTTTTTCTTGCCACCATTATTAAAAAATACTCAAAACATAAAAAAAATTGCAATAACATCTATTGTAATATCTTGTATTTTAAACTTATTATGTGTTGCAACAGTTCTTTTTACATTTGATGGTTTTACAGAAATAGATGAATTACTACCTTTATATTCAGCAGTAAAGCATATAGAATATGGTGAATTTTTTAGAAAAATGGATTCTATATTTTTTCTAATTTGGATTATTAGTTTTGTAAGTTACTTAAGTTTAACACTAAAATTTTCAGCAAATATTTTAAAAAAATTAACATATTCAAAATCCAACTTTTTCTTTATATTTATTTCTGCATTTCTATTATTTATAACATCTGGATGGCAGAAAAATTATAATACATCTTTGATGTTTACTGAAAATTTTTTAAGTTATTTCTTTTTTATATTAGTATTCGTAATTGCTATTTTAGTTTTACTATTAGCATTTATAAAAAAGAAAATTAAAAGGTGGTCAAAATGAAGAAAAAATTTATAATTATTTTAATATTATTTGTTGTCTTTATTACATTTATTGCAGGATTTTCCAATTCATACATCTCTCGTCGTATAGAACATCTTGCATATGTTCTTGTGCTTGGAATTGATAAAGGTGAAAAAGCAAGATTAAAAATTTCTATTCAATTTATAAATGTTTCTTCTTCATCAAGTGGTGCATCTTCTGATTCTTCGCAAATTGTATTAACATCTTGCGAAGCTAATTCTATGTTTAGTGGATTAAACCTTTTAAATAGTTATATAGGTAAAGAAATTAATCTTGCACATTGTAGTGTTGTCGTTTTTTCAGAAGAAATTGCCAAAGAAGGAATTTCATCAGAGATATATAGTTTAATAAATAATGAAGAAATTCGTTCTTCTGCTAATATTGTTGTTGCAAATTGTAAAGCATATGATTATATTAATAATAGTAAACCTAATTTAGAAAATCTAACAAGTAAATATTTCGATACATTTGATATTACAAGTAAACTAACTGGATATTTTTCAAATATAACACTTGGTGATTTTTTTAATAATCTATCTGAAAGCAATTCAGACCCAATAGCAGTTTTAGGCGGATTAAATTCAACAGCACGTTCTGAAGAAGATAAATCATCTTCAAATTCTTCTGAAGAAAGTTCTTCATCTTCAAATTCTTCTGAAGAAAGTTCTTCATCTTCAAATAGTGGCAATTCAGACAATATAAATGGTGAAACCTCAAATTCTAATTCATCATCACAAGATATTGAAGATCAAGAGAAACAAGAAATTGAAACTACTCAAAATAATTTAGTTGCTGGAAAAAGTTCAATTGTTGGTGGAAGAGGTACAGAAAACCTTGGTCTTGCTATTTTTTCTGGTGATAAATATATTGGAGAATTAACTGTTTGGGAATCAATTTGTCATTCTCTTATCACAAATTCTATTGATACCTGTATAATATCTGTTGAAGATCCTTTAGTTGAAAATAAACAATTAGAAATTCAACTTTCTCCTAATAAAAAATCAAAAATAACATCTAATATCGAAAATGGAGCTATAAATATAAATATTGAACTAAATTTAATTGCTAATATAATTTCATTAAATTCAAATATAAACTATGAAGATACAGATACTATAAATAAGATATCCACAGCTACTCAAAATCGTTTAAATGACGAATTAAATAAATATTTTGATAAAACAGCAAGAAAGTATAATGTTGATATTGATAAATATTATTTAAGTATTCTAAAATATTTTCCTTATCAAAAAAACTTTGATAATTTTAATTATAAAGAAAAATTAAAAAATGCCAACTTTAATTGTAATACACATGTGAACATCATTTCTTCATTACTTATAACCAAAACATAAGTGCAAATGTATTTTAACATTTGCACTTTTAATTTGATTCTTTAAATCCTTTTCCTAATACTTCTCTTGCATTTGCAACTACAATAAAACATTTTTCATCAATATTTTGAGCAATACTTTTTATTCTTGGTATATCTCCTATATTTGCTGCACATATTAATACTAATTTGTCATTTCCACTATACATTCCTTTTCCATAAAGTCCTGTTACTCCTCTTTTTACATTTTCTTCTATCTGTTTTGAAATTTTCTCACTTTTATCTGAAATTATAAACATTATCTTAGTATAATAAACTCCTTCAAATATAGTGTCAATTAATTTTCCATATAAATATATTGCAATTGCAGAATATAATCCTATTTCAATATGTTTAAATACAAATACATTTGCAATGACAATTATAATATCTATTATTGCTAAATATCTACTTATAGTAATATTAGGTTTATATGATTTTATTAAATTTGCAATTAATTCTGTTCCACCAGTAGATGCTCCTACTTTTAAAATTATTGCTGTTCCTATTCCAATTATTGTTCCCCCATATACTGATGCTAAAAATCTGTCTGTTGTTATTGGTTCAATTTTATCAAATATATCTATAAAAACTGACAAACTTGCCGTTCCTACTATAGATTTTATTAAAAACTTTTTTCCTATTCTATAATTTGAAAAAATAAACATTGGAATATTTAATATTAAATTCATTAATCCCATAGGAATATTAAATAAATAATATGTTATTGTTGCTATTCCAGAAAATCCTCCTGTTGATAATTGATTTGGTAATAAAAATAATGATATTCCAAATGCCATTATCATTGCACCTATTACTGTTCCACTTCCATCTAAAATAGCTTGTTTTACTCCACTTTTCACAAACATCTCCTTTACAAAAAAAACTATATATTACAATTATTTGTAATATATAGTTTTTTATACATATTATATTAGACAACCACTTTTTCTCCTGTTTCAATATTATAATATTCTGTTAATCTTTGTGGTTCAATTTTTAAGACATCTGTAAAGTTATATACATATTCTGGAATTCCGCCACCTTCATTTGCACTTCTATCATATTTTATTATTATAGGTTCAATTGTTGTCTCAAAATCATGTATTGTCATATCATAATAATTTCCCCACTCTGTTACAGATACTAAATTTTCATCCAGTGATTGTTCAAAAAATCCATTTATTTCAATATAATAATTTAAAATATAAAAATTATTTGTATCTTGATTTGCTTTTACTTTTAAATCTGAAACTTCTCTTTCTATATCTTTTATTTTATTTGATACTAATTGTTTTTCGAAATCACTACTATTATCCTCATCCCATAAAACTGAAATCTCTATAAAATAATTTTTCTCATTTTGATAATTTGTATAATAATAAAAATCGTTTAATGTCCTATCTGTTAATGTATATAAATTTTTATATCCTATGTTATTTGATTTATATAATGATTCACTTGATAAATACTTATTATAAATATTTATGTAGTCAGCCCATTCTTCAAATGAAACTGGTATATATATTTCATCATATATTATCATAATTGCTGATGGCGTACAATAAAAGTCTGTTATTTTCCCATTTTTATATTGTTCTATAAAATCTGCAACATCTTCTTCTATATTTCCATAATTATTAACTTGTAAATCTCCACTTAAATTCATCTCAGCTCTATTTGACACAAATCCATAATATGCTGATTTTCTTAATATTTCAGTTATTGGAGCATTCGTTGTAAATAAATCTTCTAACTTTATTAAATTTCCTGTATTTAGGTCATATGTAAATCCTTTTTGAACATTTATCAAATCATCACTATCATCATTTATTTTTCCCCAAGAAAATGAAGAAAAAGAGAGTATGTTACTAAAATTAGCTGTCTTATATAAACTTATTGAAGCATTTACAACTTTATCTAAATCAATGTTTTCTTTATATCCATTTAGAGCTTCAATTTCAATTTCTTTATTTATCTTATCTTGAATTTTTTGATCTTTTAAACCATCTATCTGAAAGTATGTTATTTCAACTCTTTCTTTTGTTACTCTTTTTTCTACAATTTTTAAATCATTTTGATTATATTTTCCTTTTAAATCAATTCCTTTTTCATTTGTTGACTCATTGGCTTTTGTTTCTTCTGTTTTGGATGTTTCTTCTGAATTATCATATTTTATATCAATTCTTTTATACATAACTAACATTGATGTTATTATTATACAAATAACAGAAAATATAACAACAAAGATCAATTTTCCTTTAATAGTTTTGAACATATCCTGCCTCCTTAGCAACTTTTTGACCATATGTTGATATCATTGCATTTAATAATTTTCTAGCATTACTATTTTCTGGCTCATCTTTTCTTATTACAGCATAATATGCTGTTTGAATATTATATAAACCTGTTTTTATATTATCATAAGTTGGTTCTATTCCATTTACAGATAAAAGTTTTATTTTGTCTTTTGAATACATTGTTGTAATATAATAATAATATGAATATCCTATAGCATTCTCTTTATTTTGATAATCTGAAACTACATCAACTATATCTACCATAGATTGTGCAACTGTTTCTTTTTCAGGTTCTTTCATTTTTATTCCTTGCATTACAAGTGATAACATTCCAGACTGACTTCCAGAATTTTGTGGTCTTTGATATGCTAATATTTGAGCATCTGTTCCTCCAACTTCTTTCCAATTAGTTACTTTTCCTGAATATATATCTTGAATTTGATTTAAAGTTAAATTATCTATTGAATTTTCCTTATTAACAAAAAATACAAAGGCTTCTTTTACAACTGGTACAATTTCTAATTCTACCCCTGCATCTTTTGCAAGTTGTTGTTCTTCTTCAGATGGATATGTTACTAATATTAAATCTGATTTTTTATTTATTAAATTAACATATGCATTATGTGTTTTAGAATGTGTAACATCAACATTTTCAATATCTGTTCCTGTAAATGCTGATTTATATGCTTGTGCTAAAGGTAATGTAGCTGTTGAACCATCTATTTTAGGATAATTTTCCATTGTAAAAATTGGATCTTGATTTTTATCTTTCTTTTCCCATGCATGTGTAAAATATAAATATGCAACAATACATCCCACAACAACTAATATCATTATAACAATCAATAATATATTTATAGTTTTATTTTCTTTTTCCATAGTTTCTTTTATTCCTTTTCATCTAAAAATTCTGGATATTTTTCTAATATTTCTAGTTTGAATTTTCCTTCTTTCATTTTTTCATCTTGTTCAATTATTAAATCTAATTCATATACATCTTTCAATTTTTGAATATTTTCCCTTTTATGTCCAACAACATTATTTACATCTTTAGGATTAATTATAATTTTTACCCTTTTTACCTTAGTATTCATTTCTTTTATTCTTTTTAATATATCATCATACCATAAATTTGCTTCTACTAATTGTCTAAATGCTGGATGATATGGACCTGCAACTACTTCACTTCCTTTTACAGATGGATCTGTTATTTCATCTGTATTTTGAAGTCCTATTCTAATTATATCTATTCCTTTTTCTCTAAATATTGGTACAATCTCTTTACATGTTTCTACAGCTTGTACAACTGTTAATGGCTTATATTTTCCTTCTAAATAATCTTTTTCAAGTTTTGTATTATGTATTACTAACACAGGATAAATTCTTACCATTTTTGGTTTTAATTTAATTAATTCTTTTGCTGTATTTATTTCATCTAATCTAGTACTTTCTGGCAAACCTACCATCATTTGATGTCCTAGATAAAATCCATACCATCTGATTAATTTTGATGCTTTTTTTACATCTTCAAATGTATGCCCTCTGTGACTTTGTTTTAATATATAATCATTTGCAGATTGAACTCCTAATTCTATTGTTCTTACTTTATATTTCTTCAATCTTTTTAATATATCTTTATTTATATAATCAGGTCTTGTTGAAACTCTTATACTATCTATTCTTCCATCTTTTATAAATTTATATGCTGTTTGTAGAAATTCTTCTTGTTTGTCTACATCAATTCCAGTAAAACTTCCACCAAAAAATGCAACTTCTTTTTTTGCTTCTTTATCTTTTATGTTCTCTAAATAAAAATTAATTGTTTTTATTATATCTTCTTTTGTTATCATTTTTTGTTGACCACTTATTGATTTCTGATTACAAAATACACAATCATTTGGACATCCTAAATGTGGTACAAATATTGGAATTATATAACGTTTTTTCATATTTTTAATTCCTTTCTTACATTATATATTTATTTTATTTTAAGATTTCAAGAGCTTTTCTTGCAGCTTCCATTTCTGCAATTTTTTTAGATTTTCCTTCACCTATTGCAAGTTTTTTTCCATTCCATTCTACTTGTGATACAAATATTTTTGCATGGTCTGGTCCTTTTTCATCTATTATTTCATATTTTATGCTTGTTGTTCCATGTGCTTGTAGTTTTTCTTGAAGTACTGTTTTATAATCTTTTTGTCCAACATGTTTTGTTGCAACTTCAATTTCGTTTTTTAAATTATCTATAATAAATCTTTGAGCTTCTTCTAAATTACTATCTAAGTACATTGCTGCAATTACTGCTTCAACACTGTCTGCTAAAATGGCCTTTCTAATTTGCTCTTTTCCTTTTATTTCTGAATTTCCTAAATATAAAAATTCATTAAATTTTAGTCTTGTTGCTATTTTATACAAACTATCTTCACATACTACTGTTGCTCTTACTTTTGTCATCTCCCCTTCTTTTAATGTTGGATAATTTTGATATATATATATACTTGATATGAATTCTAATATGCTATCACCTAAAAATTCTAGTTTTTCATTACTTTGAACTCCTTTTTCATAAGCATATGATGTATGTGTTAATGCTCTTTTTAGTAATTCTTTATTTTTAAATGTATATCCTATATTTTCTTCTAAACTCTTCATGATTTATTTAACTTACCTCTTTTTTCCATTATTATATGTTTCTATTTTACTATATCAAATAAAAAAATGCAATAAGAAAAGTGACTTTGTCAACTTTTCTTAACACGATTTGAGTTTTCTACTTGTAGTAGAAAATCTCAAAGGGAATAGCGATTGGAGCATCATTTTATTATGCAAAAATTATAAATTTTTGCATAATAAAAAGGACATGTTTTTTAACATGCCTATCTTTTGTTTTTATTATACATTTTCTTTTATGTAATCTACTACATCTCCAACTGTAACAACTTTTTCTGCATCAGCGTCTGGAATTTCTATATCAAATTCTTCTTCTAATGCCATAACTAATTCTACTATATCTAAAGAATCAGCACCTAAGTCATCAATGAAAGATGCTTCTAATGTAACTGCTGTATCAGCTACACCTAATTGTTCAACAATTATTCCTTTTACTTTTTCAAATACTTCTTCTGAACTCACTACAAGTTCACCCCCTCTCAATTTTAAATGATATATTTCATTTAATTTTCAAATGTTTCTTTAACATTTATATTATATGTTTATTATTTTGTCAAGCATATTTGGATTTTTTTTATTTTTTATACTAACCATTCAATATTTAAGCTTTATTAATTTGTTCAAAGTGCTCTATCATCTTATCTACAGCTTTATTTTCAACAAATTTTTCAGCTTGTTTTATTGTAAATTCAAATAGTTTTTCATCACTACTTCCATGTGCTTTTACAACTGGCTTTTTTACTCCTAAGAATAATGCTCCTCCATATGATTTATAATCCATTGTCTTTTTAAATCTATTAATTGCTGGCAAACATGGTATTGTTCCAATTTTAGCAAATATATTTTGTGTTAGACTTTCTGATAAAGTTCTTTTTACAAATTTTCCAAGTCCTTCTGTTGTTTTCAAAAATACATTTCCTGTAAATCCATCTGTTACTATTGCATCAACTTTTCCTGAAAATGCATCTCTTCCTTCAACATTTCCTATAAAGTTTATTCCTAATTCCTTTGATTTTTCTTTTAATAACTGATAACTTTCTTTTACTAACTCATTTCCTTTTGTTTCTTCTGTTCCTATATTTAATAAACCTACTGCTGGTTTTTCAATTCCAAATGTGTTTCTTAAATATATTGTTGACATTTGAGCAAATTGTAATAAGTTAATTGGTTTACAATTTGTATTTGATCCTGAGTCTATTAATAATAATTGGCTTTTATATGCTGGTAATATTCCTGCTAATGCTGGTCTATCTATTCCTTTTATTCTTCCAACAATTAATGTTGCTCCTGCAAGCAATGCTCCTGAATTTCCAGCAGATATGAATACATCACCTTCGTTTTCTTTTAGCATTTTAAATCCAACTACCATTGATGAATCTTTTTTGTGTCTGATTGCATCTGTTGGTCCATCTTCCATTTCAATTGTTTCTGTTGCATTTTTTATTTTTAGTCTATCTGATACTTCTTCAATTTCTTTTCCTGTAAATTCTTTTACTTTGTTTCTTATTACTTCTTCTTTTCCTACTAATGTTATTGTTGCTTTTATTTGATTAACTGCTTTTAATGCTCCTTTTATATTGGCATCTGGTGCATTGTCTCCTCCCATTGCGTCTAGTAATATATTCATTGTTTCATTTCCTTTCTTATTATGTTTGTTATATTTTGCTATTATTCTTATTCATGATGTTTCTATTTTATTATTGTTTTATTAAAATTGCAATAGTAATCAATAAAAAACCATAGAAATTTATATTTCTATGGTTTTTTGTTTTATCTTTCTTCGTCTTGTTCTTCATCCGTTTTAAAAGTTAATTCAAAGTCTTCTTGTTCCTTATCCTGTATTAGCTGTTCTTGTTGATGTTGTTCCCCTTCTTTTGCTTGTTCATTATCTTCTTGACACTCTTTCTTTACTTTTTCTCTATATTCCTTTGATTTATCAATAACTTCTGAATTTTCTTCTACTTTTTCATCTTTTTTATTTTTAGAAAAAATATTAGAAATTTTACTTCCTAAATTTTTAAATACTTCTGCTAATTTAGAATTTTTTATTTTTGTAACAATATTTTCTTTTTTTATTATTGCTGGTAAATTATTTCCCTGGTCTTTTACAGTTTTATCATTTTCTTCAATTTCTTTAACAGATATCATTCTTTCTTTTAATTGTCTTTTTAATTCATCTTGCTTTTTTACTGCATCTTTCCCACCAATTATTCCTGATACCATCAAAGATTGCTGTGTTTCGATAAGTTCCTTTAACTTACCTATTTCTTTATCATCTTTTTCAACATCTTCTATTACTTTTTCCCATTTATCTATATCAGTTTTAGAAACTCTTTTTAATTCAGAAATTTTATTTTCATTATTAACTAATTGTTCTCCATACTTTTCACCAACAATTCTTCCAGAAGCAAACATTGCTCTATGATTTTCAACCATTTCCTTAGTTTCATCATATCTTTTATTTATCTTTGGTGCAGATTTTATTTTCTCTTTATATGCTATTGCCAATTCTCTCTTATAAGCCATAATTTTATTATGAGGAATTTCCCTCATACTAGCTAATTCTTTTTTATATTCTTCTATTTGTTTGAAATATCCCTCTGATACTTGTCTTCCAGATATAACCATTGCATTATGTGATTCAATTAATTCTGACAATTCATTTATTCTATTATTATTTTTTTCATATTCATCTAGTTTTTTCTCGTATTCATTTACTTTATCATCTATCTGTTTTTCACTTATAACAGACATACTAGAATATTTCTCTTTCATAGATTTCAATTGTTCAAAATACATCTCTCCTACTTTTTTTCCTGAAGCAATTACAGCATTATGATTTGCAATTTCCTCTTCTAAATCTTTTACGTTTTTATTATTTTCATACATTTCTGATATTGTCATATAAAATCATCCTTTCTTTACATAAAATTACAGCAACTAGTTTTATTTTAGCACAATTTAGCATAATTGTCAACTTTATGTAAATTAAACTAGTATCATCTAAACTACCATAATTATAACTTATACAATAAAAAAAGTATATTTCAATATCATTAAATTTTCATTACAATTTTATTACAATTTTCATGCTTTTTTGATATATGACAATTTTGTCTATATTAGGTACTTGTTTCCGAATACAAAAAGAACTATGAAAAATTCATAGTTCTTTTTGTATTTATTCAAATATTATTCAATTATATCAGCAACAACACCTGAACCAACTGTTCTATTCTAATATTATTATACATTTTTAAACACTCTTAAAGTGCTTATATTTCAATATTTAGTGTTTTTATATTTTCAAACATTTTTAATCGTTTTTGTACTAGAGTGGGAAAAAAGTGGGAAAGTGGGAATTATCTATTCCAATTAAATCCATCTTGAACACCCTTTTTATAAATTTTATTAGAATATTTTTTTAATATATGTAAAAGTATTTTGTCAATTAAATTCAACTTATTACCTCCTCCTTTTATTTATTGGAGATATCTCTATTTTTATTATATCATATTATGTAAATTTTAATAACTACTTTACAGCATAGTTATTTTCTTTCAAAACCCTTGCTATGTCTAATTTACAAAATTCGACTTTTTTCTACAAAATACCACAAATTACCATTTTTCACTATTTTAAATCATCAATTAAATTATCTATATATTCACTTGCTTTATCTTGCTGAGCCAATAATTCATATTTGACATTCTCTATCAAATCTATTGCATCATCATATTTTTTATTTTCTATTGTACTTTTTATATAATCTAATTTTTGAATTAAGTCTTCTGTATCCATTTCAACACCTCTTTGTATAGATTATATCATTTTATAACTATTTTGTAAAATAGTTATTTTATGGCCAAGTTGCTTTTAGGCTAGTTAAAATAAATGTAAGTTTGTTCTAAAATATCTATATAGGAGGTGATTAAATGATTTGTATAAATGTAGAGCAATTATTAAAAAAACAAAAGAAAAGTAAATATTGGTTTGTAAAAAATATGGGTGGTAGTTATCAGTCCTTATCTAATTTAATAAATAACACAACTACAAGTATTCATTTTGAAACACTTGAAAGAATTTGTGAAATTTTAGATTGCGAACCTGGAGATATAATTATCAGAAAAAAAGGAAAAAGGAGGAAAGATAAAAATGAGCAAACTACTAAAGCAGTATAATGAATTAAAACAAAAAGATAAAAACAAAGTCTATTTATTTAAAGTTGGAATATTTTATAATATATTAAATGAAGATGCTCGAGTGGTCTCTAATGCACTTGGCCTAAAATTAACGGATCTTAGTCCAGAAATAATAAAATGTGGATTTCCTGTCGCCAAACTAGAAAAATACACTAATTTATTAAAAGCACATCATATAAAATATGAAGTAATTGCCAATCAAACATCTTCTAATCAAACATCTTCTTACGAAAGTATTATAAAAAAAATACAAAGTATTGATTTAAATAATACTACTTTTAAAGAAGCATTTGATATATTATATACTATACAACAAAAATTGAAAAATATACAATAATACCGAAAAATAATAAAAATCGCAAAAAATCGAGCCACGAGGTTTCGATTTAAGCGATTTTTATTTTCAATTAGATAAGTTATATACCCTCTAATATTTCAATATTTGTCCAGGATATATTGTATAAGGTGATTTTATTCCATTTTTATCTGCAATAGTCTTCCAGCTTATTCCTAGTTTTGCACCAATTCCTGATAGTGTATCACCTGCTTTTACAGTATAACTTTTTGTTGATGTACTTGCCCCACATTTATTATTAACTATTGCTTGAATTGTATTGTAATCATAGCCTGCTGCTGTTAATTTTTCTTTTCTATTTTGTCCTACATCCCATTTTCCTGCAATAACTTCGTTTGCAATTTCTTCATTAGATTTTTTAGATGATGCACCTAAAAGTTCATTAACTCTATTTTGTACTGCATTATAATCATAACCTGCTGAAGTTAATCTTTGTTTTCTCTCGTCTCCGTTTCCCCATTGTTGGTTAATAACCTCTTGTGCTAAATCATCAATAGATTTTGTTGGTGTTGTATTTGAACTTTCTGCATTTATCATTGTTGGATAATCTTTAAAAGATTCGTTCATATCAACATTTCCAGTTATTCCATCAACCTTTCCTGCTGATGTATATTGCCATAATCCATAAGCATTATGATCAAATTTTGATGAAGCAGACATTGACCACCATGCCATCCATTTATCAAATCTCTCTAATCTTGAAGAATTTAATTTTGTATCAAACCATGATTTTGAAGCATAAATTGCAGCATAATATCCTGATTCTTCAAACATTAAACACTCTTTTTCGCATATATCAATTAAGGTTTCATTTGATGGCATACCATTTCTTTTTTTATACCCATCTGCATCTTCCATATCAATGATTACTGGAAATTTTATTTTATTTTTATAAGGAGCTAAAGTCTTAATAACCAAATTTGCTTCATTCATAGCATTATTTACATTTAATGCATAAGAATATACATATACACCAAATGGCATTCCTACCCTAATACATTCTTCAATATTTCTTATTGCTTTTGAATCAACTGAATTTTGTCCATAACTTATTCTAATTATAGCAAATTCAATTCCTGATGCTTTTACTGCATCCCAATTAATATTACCCTGATGGGCTGAAACATCTATTCCTCTCATTATTCATTACCTCCAAATTCTTTTTCATCTCTTTGAATTTCTCCGTTTCCTAGATTTTCATTTTCTTCCATAAAAATTCCACCTTTCTACATAAAAATAATACAGGAAGAATTTTTATTTTTCTTCCTGTATTTGATATAAAACAGAAAACTTTTACCCTATTTCACATAAAAGTTTCTTAATTTTGATACATTTTGTATTATTCTGTTTTATTTTCTTTTAATTGAGTTCCAAAGTAAAATGCTATAATCATTAAATATATTTGTTCAATATCCATTTGCCCCATTATAGCCTTATAAGCTACAACTAAAGTTAATACTAAAGTTACTAAACTTTTTACATTAATTAATTTTGCGATTTTATCTTTCATAATAGACCTCCTATTTACCTAATTTATCTTCAATTCTTATTAATTTTTCATTAATATTGCTAAATTGTTGAATTGCTCTATCATCGTGTTGTCTATATTCTGCTGTATTATTATCAATGCTTGTTTTTAATAGATTAAGACTTTCTGCTATATTATTATTTGAATTGGAAAGTTCTTTTAAGACTTGTGTATTATTTTCTTTTTCCTCTTTTTTGTCTTTCCTATCAGCAACAAAAATATAAATAAAAAGAGCTGCCAAAACGACAGTTCCTCCATAATTAAATATTAAGTTTGCAAACTCTTCCACATTTTATTCCTCTCTTTCATCATTAGTATTTGGTTCAATAGGAAATTCAACATTATATGGAAAACCCTCTTGTTTTGTTATGTCTCTTAGTGCTTGTCTATATTTTGCATAATTTCCATTGATTGATTCTCCTAATCCTTCAAAGAATTTCTTTACTACTGATATAATAGTCCCTGTAGTTATATTTTCAGGTATTTCTATCCCAAGTCTATCTAGGCACATATATTTATCACTTTCTTGTAATAATTTATTTCTTTTTTCTCTGATTATTGTTGCCAATTCATTAAATTCTGTATCTTTTGCCAATTGTAACCACTCTTTGTATTTTTCAATATCATCATTTAATTCTTTTTCTAATTCATCTCTATAATTTGCTTTTAATCTATATGTATCAAATGAATACTTTTTTTCATTTTCTTCTATTGCTTCTATTTCCTGAACATTGTCAAAAAATACAATATCACATTTTCCGTCAATAATATTTTCTATTTCAAATTTGTTTTCTGGTTTTAAATTGCTTTCTACTTTCATTTCTAATCACTCCCTTGCATTTGTTCAAATCCACATAGGGTTTGACATATTTTTGATTAAAGTTATATGAATTGCAATGTTTTAGCCACCCATAATAACTTAGAGATGCACTAGCATCCGTATAACTAATATTATTTTTTTTATAAATCTTTTTGTATCTTCTTTTTATTCTCAAAAAATTACTTTTTCGTAAAGTAGTATATCCTCTATAAAACCTATAACCTAAAAAATCAAGTGGTCTTGAATCAACTTTAAATAATTGCCAATTCTCTTTTAGTGTCAATTTTTCCTGTTTTAAAAATATTTCTATTTTGTCTTTTATTTTATGCAATTCCTTTTTATTTCTATGAAATAGCACCATATCATCCATATATCTTAAATAATATGGAACTTTCAACTCCTCTTTAATATAATGATCCAAGTCTTGTAAAAAGAAATTTGCAAACCATTGACTGGTATAATTTCCGTATTGGAACTCCACTTTCTGTACTATCTATAATAATATCTATTAAATCCAAAGTGTCCCTATCTTTTATAATTCGCAAAAATTTATTTTTTAATATTTGTTTATCTATACTTGGATAAAATTTTTTAATATCTAATTTCAAACAGTATTTAGTATTTTTTCTATCTCTCACAAGTATTTTCTTTAAATATTTCATCCCATGCATTATTCCTCTATTTTTTACTGAGCCACAGCAATATTCATACATTCCCTTCATTATAAGTGGTTGTATTTGTTGCATTAAAGCCCAATGAACAATTTGATCAGGATAAAAACATGGTTTATATATAATTCTCTCTTTTTTTCTTACTCCATCATGAATTTTCATTTCTACATAAGGCTTTGGTTTATATGTTTTTGTTGAAAGTTTTTTATATATTTCCTCAACATAAAATACACTATTATTTATTACTTGACTCACATTTTCTCTTTGTTTTTTACCTTTTGAAGCATTAAGCATAGCTTTATATATATTGTTTTTATCAATTATTTTAGGATAAATATTTTTAGCTGTTTTCATTTTTACTCCTGGTTATCTTATTTTTGTCTACCGACTTTTCATTTAAAAGAAACTACTAGGCCAGTCCAGTTCGACTAATTTTCAGCAAGGGCTGTGGAAAATGATGTGTAATAATAAATTATTATTTTCAAAAATAAAAACACGAGCCCCGCAATTCCAATTCGCATTCGAAGAGTCATTGTTCAAATTCCAATACCACAAGCCATCGTTAGTACCATTGTTCGAATTACCGCCAACACGAGCAACCCTATTTCCAGCTGCAGAGCACCAATAATAATCCGTTGTTCCTGTACTGCTATTTGCCCCTATTTCTGTTGGTAGTTGTATTAGTGGATGATTCATGTCAAAACCTAAATCTTTTGTCCAACCTTCTTTTTTAGAATTTACATATCCTAATTTTTCATAAGGTGCTTCAAATTTATCACTTACATATTGTGCTGGATCATAGCAAATGTATGCCTGACAATCCTTGATATTTATTCCATCCACAAACATAAATATATTTGAATGTATTCCTTCTATACCTCTATATATAACATTGTGTTTATTATCATTTATTAAGCATCCTGATTTCATTCCTAATGAGTCACATTGACCTGCTGATTGAACACAAGTCCATATTGTAGTTGTTAATGTTATACTAGCAATAGGGTCTCCATCAAATACAATTTCTTTTGCATTTGTTTCTCCTTCAGTATAACTATTTATTGCTGTTATAGTTTTTATAACAGATGATGCACTATCGTATGACCCAATTCTTACTTGTTGGCCTACTACAAATGAATTTCCTGCTGATGTATTTACTATAATTCTATTAGTATTAGATTCTGCAAGTAAAGCTACATCTCCGTTATTATGTCTCATAGCAGAACAACCATTTCCAAGTGTTGATTGTGAATTAAAACTTGCATATTCCACTAGATATAAACACTGTATAGCAAAATATCTCCAATCTAATAAGCAATAGTCGCTTCCAAGGCCTTGTACTAATGTTCTATATTGTTTTATGTTTTTAAAGTCTGCCCCTGCTAATCCACTGTAACTATGTAATTTACCATCTGTTCCTATTCCAGTTAAGTATCTTGCAATATCAAATTCTTTAATTTCTTTATAATCAGCTTTGTTGTAATCAGCAATTGATATATACCAATAATCATTTTCTTGCCATATTTTTATCCAAAAAGTAGGGATATGTGTATATACATCTCCATTGCTACCATCAAAAGCAAAATCCGCATCTCCATAATATGCTTTTTTCTTTCCTGTTTCCAGATCCAAGTTAAATGATATGATATCCTTCCAAGGCGAAAGATTATCAAAATCGTTTTGCACAGTCCCTCCGTTTTTTGTTGCATTTGCTATTAATCCTACTGCATCATCTAACCTTTCCCAAGCTGCAGATGTATTATTTGATATTTTTCTTCTTATTGTATAAATATGACCTCTAGTTGAAGCTATATTGTCTAATTTATTATTTATAGTTGTTATATTTCCCTTTAAAGTTGTTATATCAGTAGTATTTTTTGATATATTATTTTTATTTGTTGAAATATCTTTTTTTACTGCTGTATCATTATAATTACTTAAGCCTGCTAATTTGTTCTTTTCAGCTGTTGTATAATCATTTGTACTTAATCCCTTTCCTGTTACTTTATCAACTTTTTCATCACTAACTTTCTTTATTCCATTGTCTATTTTCGTCCAGTTATCATTTAATGCTTTATCAACATCAAAATTTGAATCTAGGTCTTCACTATTGTTAGTATCCCATTTAAATAAATTTAAAAAGCTTGTCCATAATGCCATTTTAAAATCCTCCTAACTAAAATTTATTTTTTTTCCATCTAAATACACATCACCATTCCATATTTGTAAAGCTCCTCCAATGCTTTCTCTATACATTCCATTTATTGCAACTCCATTTTTTGTTATTGCTATTCCTGGCTTTCCGCTTCCTAATATAAAATCGTATGTTGCTGTTGTTAACTTATCTGATATAGTAATCTCAACATCATAACTTTTATTGATATCAAATCCCTTGGCTTCTAAGTCTCCTTTTATTTGTCCTGAAAAACTAAATGTTTTACCATTTCTTGTAGGGTTCAAATTGGTTGTTCCTGTTTTCCAAGTATTAGATGTTGTTTCTTTATATCTATAAGTACAACTTTTTATTTCATTTAATACAGCTCCAAAACTGCCTTCCCATATAGAACCATTGAATGTAAGAGTTGAAATTGAACCAATTCCGTTTTCTCTTATTACTTCTACTTTGTTCAATGTAATTGCAGTGTAATCAATGTATCTTGATGGGGATATTTGTTTCAATGAACTATTACCTCTACTATCAATTGCATACATTGTAAATATATTGCTCTTAACCGCATTTATAGTAGTTTGTACATTTGCTGTAGATGAATAGTTGACATCAACTTGACTACTTGCAATAACAAATCTATATTTAGATATTGAAGCATAATTTTTTGCAACAGCTTTATTGGCTGTTGAAATTGTTGCCCTTACATTGCTATATCCCTTTATGATATACTGATTATTTCCTGTTAATGCTATTGTTTTAGAATTTATATCTTCATAAACAAAATTAGAAAAAGTAGGATTTGAATTTACTACATTCAAAGTTCCTACTTTTTCACTATAATACTCTGCATTTCCGTATGTAATTATTCCTACTTTTATTGAAATCGAATTGCTATTTGGAGAATACTGCAGCATTGACAATATTTGTTCCTTTGTCCATGTATAACTTGTACTTGTTGTTTTTCCTGAAGTCAATCTTCTCGTACCACTTGGACAGTCCAAAAAATATGCAATTTGATTTCCTGATGGATTTGTACATTGAACTGTTAAAGAGCTATCACTATTTATACTGAAATTATTTCCAGGAGATGTTATTCTAGCAATATCTTTGGTTGTCATTGAAATTGTATTACTTTCAGACCACAACCCACTATCTGCTCTCCTTAGTCTAGTTTGTATTGAATATGTTGTATTTGGACTTAAATTTCCAATATTAAACCATCCACTTTGATTATTGGCTGCAACCGCATCTCCTGCATTTATCCAATTTCCACCATTTAATCTATATTGAGTCCAATCTCTAGCAGGACTACAATTCCAACTTACTTGCAATGTATTTAAATAACTTGCTGAAGCATATAAATTACAACTATTTAAATATCTCGGAATATTGTTAATCCACCAACTTCCACTACCACTGCAATTAACCGCTACAGTATAAATTCCAGCTTCAGCATAAGCACTAAATTGTCTACTTCCATCATTATTATGATATATTCTTTTTGTTCCTGATGCTACAGTTGTACCATTATATAAATTAAATCTAGTTGAATTATAATATACCTGCTCTCCATCAATTACTACTTTTACATTTCCAGTTTTATACCATTTGGTAGTGCTACCACCAGAACCAACAAGATTCCAGCCTATATCAGTGTAATTTCCTCCTATATCCTGTCCATTAATCCACCAATTAAAGGTTAAATAACGAACACTATATGAGCCTGTACCAAAAGAACCACTATTTGCCATTTGCTTTTCCTCCTATAATAAACTACTTAGCCATATTTGAGAATCAACTTGTTGTACCAACATACCAGCAATCTGTGCTTTTGTTCTTACTACCATTTCCTCTGTTTCCATGCCTTTATCAGTAAATTCAGCAACAGTTTCTTCAGTATTTGTATTTACAACTCTTATTCCGTCTGCATCAGCATCAAGTTCAGTATTTTTTGTACTAGATTTAACTTTAATTCCTTTTCCTATTTGAACTGTGTCTGTAATAGTTTCATTTGCATTTTGTGACCAAGTTTGTTTTGTATTTCCTATATTACACATCAAGTCAGTTAGAATAAAACCATCTGCTGTATCTGAATAAATTCTAAATTCTAACGTATTTGATGTAACTTCTATTGTAAAATCTTTTTCTATAAATTTATTCCCTGTACTCTCTAATTTCCATCTTTTGTCGTTTATTTCTATTGCACCACCTGCAAGCTCTACAAGTTTTTTATATGAAAAACTTACATTATAAATTCCATTTTTTACTTGAATAACTTGTTTTGCTGTTCCAACTTTAATTTTATAGCCAAGGCCACTTATAGAATTATTTTTTATTTCCGTATCCGTATATTCTTCAATATCTCCATCAAAATTTTCGGCTTTATATGAAAAAAGATTGTCACCACCAGAATTACTTACTGTGTTTGTAAGTCCATTAATTGTCTGTTTTAAGCTTTCTATTTGTTCCTTAGAGTCGTGTTCAACATTTTGTATTTTCATTTCTGTGCTTTCTAAGTCCATTGATATTGAATTTACTTTGTTGTTCGTTTCTCCTTGTTGCTCTATAATCATTTTTATTTGATTGTCTTGTTTGTTACATATTATTTCTGTATTAGTAAGTCTTTTTTCAATACTGGTTGCATATTCATATTTGGTTTCAGAGTATTGTGTTTCTTCAGTATATGATTTTTCTTTTATTCCTGAATTTATCGTTTCAACAATATTAAATAATATTGTTTTAAATTCTTCATTTTTTAAATTTTTTAGTGTAACAATATCTCCAAATTCAAAATACCCAAATCCAAACGAGGTATATTCAAAAGCATAATATTGCAGACCCTTTATTTTTTCATAAATATTAACAATAAAATCTTCCCTGTTTTTATCCATTATTTGATTATTATCAATTCTAACTGAAATTCTATCTTCAGCTTTTATGTTCTCTGGATAATATATATTATCTTCTTGTGGTGATCTCCCTAAAACTAAAGAATTAAAAGCACCTATAAACTTTCCAATGGTTAATTTTTCTAAATCGTTCTCGTCAATTGTTTCACCTGTTTCAGTAGGATAAGCAACATACAGGTCTTTATTAAATATTTTTATAAATCCACCTGCAGCTGCTGCAATTTCATCCAATATATCTCTATATGTAAGATTTAATCCTAAATATTTATCTTCAGATATTATTTTGTCTGAATTAGTAAAAACTTTTGTTTTTAAATTAAATTCAAACTTTGTACATATCGCCTGCAATAAATCTGCTACAGTTATATCTCCATTTTCATAATCTAGTGATAATGGATCATCATCATATTTTATATGAGTATCTATTAAATGGTCATACAAATATAATTTAATTGAATTGGAATCAACAACCTCTTCTTTGTCATATACAACATATTCTCCATAGTCTATGTATTCATAATTTTCAAATTCAGATGTTCTAACTCCTAATTGCACATTTATTGTAGAGGCTGAAGCAATGTTTTCTCTACTTTCTTTTTGAATTAAATACTTATTTCTTAAAGATGAAAACATTCCTACAGCCATATCATCTACTTCTTTTACTGAATAGGATTTATTTAAATCGGTTGCCAAATATTTCACTCTTGAATTATTTATATTTCTTACTTTGCTTTCATGTACTTGCCTTACTGTCAAAAGTTTATCAACCTCTATTGAAGTATAATTTTCTATTTCCAATGTAAGCTGTCTCATTACAGATGTAAATAATTCTCCATTAACTGAAGGTTCAGCACTTTTCACATAAGTCTTATCTAATGTTGTTTTTCCAAAGCTTAAAAGCATATTTAGCTGTTTACCATATACTTTCATTTTTTGCTTAAATGTATCACTTGTTTTTAACATGCTTATCCTCCCTTTCATTTGGAATCAAATTAACTGGAAAAGATTTATATTTCATATCTTCCATTCTTAGCAAGTCCTCTTCATAATCATTTGCATAATAATCTGCTGTACAGGTACATTGATATTTATTGTTATAATATTCAACTTCTATTGTTGCTGAATCAAGTATTTTTTCTATTTCTGACATTTCCTCTGCATCTAATGGTTCAATTTCAAGCATAATTTTAGGAAAGTTTCCTACTAAAGAGCCTTTCATACTTCCTGCCATATTTCTTCCTGTATCAGAACTCCAAAGTTTGTTTCTCCCCAATTTATAACTTATTATGCAATCAAATGTTTTTCCATTTAATTTTAATAATTTTCCACTATATTTCATATCTTGCACCTCCCATTAGTTGCTAATGCGAGCCTATCATTTCTTTTCCTTATTTGCCTTTGAACTATTTCTCCATCGACTGTTACATTTACAATAATGTCTCCATCATCATTTCCATTAGAAGGCTTGTCATCTTGATCCTTAAACATTTTCAATGCTGTAAGTATCATATCTAGCATTTTATCTTCAGGTGCAACAATTTCTCCTTGTGTTTTATTGTCACCAATCATTGCAAGTTGTGGTGTATTTGCTTTTACATATCCACCTTGAGCAAGTTTTGGCACATTAAGTGTATTTAATTTTGAAATATTTACTCCTGGAATTGCGTTTATAACATCTAATGCCCCATTTATCATTTTAATAAACTTATTTACAATATTTTCAACAGACCTTAGAACTCCATTTATTCCAGCTTTTACTGCTCCACTCATTGAGTCACCTATTTTTGTTCCCAGTTCACTAAATGTATTTCTAACTCTGTCCCAAACTCCTGTAAAGAATGATGCTATATTGTTAAATATTGATGTTATTTTGTTATATGCTGTTTGGAAAGTATTCACTATTCCATTTTTTATATTAGTTACTGCATTTACTATGTTATTTTTTATTGTATTCCATATATTAGATGCCGTATTTTTTATTGAATTAAATATATTTGAAACTGTATTCTTGATATTGTTAAATACTGTTGAAATAGCAGATTTAATTGCATTTATTGCATTGCTTATTGCTGTCTTAATCGCATTCCAAATTGTTGTTACAAATCCACTGATTCCATTCCATATATTTTCCCAAATAGTTTTTATTGCATTTAATACCGTTGAAATTTGTGCCTTTACAATATTTATATAAGTTTCTACAATTCCTTTTAATGCATTCCAAATTGTCTCAAAGAAGCCTTTTATTGCTTCCCATATACCTGTAAAGAATGTTTTTATTCCTTCCCAAGCTTTACTCCAATCTCCTGTAAAAACACCAACAATAAAATCAATTAATCCTTTGAAAGTATCAATAATTCCTCCAATTGTATCTGCTATTGAACCAAATACATTTTTTATAGTATTCCAAATGCTTTCAAAAATAGGAACTAATACTGGAATGATGTTAGCAATAATCCAATCAATTAGTGGTTTTAACCACATTTCCCATAAAGTTTGAATTGCTGTAACAACAGAACCGACAAATTCGCCTATTTTATCTACCAATGGTCTTAAGTGTTCTTCCCATAGGCTTCCAAGGCCATCTGCTATATTGTTCATAAATGGCACAACATATTCATTGTAAACATCTAAGAATTTGCTAAATGTATCACTAAGTCCAGTTTTTAGGCTTTCCATAAAAGGACTAATATAATTGTCATATACTTCGTTCCATTTATCCCCCACATAAGTCATTGCATCTGCAAGAGTTCCTGTTACCGTTTGTATTGGAGTTAATACATTATTAAAAGTTTCCTTTAATTTATCAACATTATCTATAATTGGTTGGAATAATATTCCCTTTATATCTTTGGCAAATTTGGCACATAATTCGTTTGCACTCATTATTGGATTTGCAAACATTGCAATAATATTTGCACCTATCTGCTTTGCTTTATCACTTTTAAATACATCTGATAATTCCCCTAATGCTTGTGCAAAATTTCCTGATAGAGCCATATCTTCACTTGAAATATCGAACATATTGCATATATGTGTTTTTATTCTGTCTACATATTGCTCTAAGTATATGTCTATACTCCCTACAAAAAACTCTGCAATATTAGTTCCTATTCTCGCTACTGCACCTGTCATTTGCCCTAGTGAATATAAACAAGTATCAACCCATTGTTGTGCCGAATATAAAACATCTGGGTCAGTCCATATATCGACAATAGCATTTTTTATATTTAATAAATGATCTAGTATTCCATCAAAATTCGTGTCACCAAATCCTGCATCAAATCCTTCTTTGAATATACTTGCTAATTCTTTTACTTTTTCTATTAATCCTGTGAATACAGATGTATCTTCCTGGACTGTACTTGAAACATCTAATGATTCTTTTATTCCACCTGAAGAACCACCAGAGCCACTACCACTTCCTGAACTACTATCACTATTATCATCCAGCTTATTTATTTCGTCCCAGCCAGCCAATGATTTTTTTATTTTTTTAGCTGACTTTGAAGCACTATCTCCTACACTTCCTACAGCATCCGATGCTTTATCTGCATTTGTCGCCATATCTCCAATGCCATTTGAAACTGTTTCAACACTATCTGCTTTTAATCCAAACAAAGATAATAACCCAGCTAACGATGTAAACAACTTTGTTATAGCATTTGTTGCTGCAGTTATCATTGGAACGAATAATTTAGCAAGTGGCTGTATTACATTTCCAATAGCTGTTTTCATATTTGTAAAAGCAGTATTTAATTGTGCTATTTTTCCAGAATAAGTATTTGCATAAATTGCTGCATCATTACTTTGAAATTTTGTTTCCTCTAAGATACCATTTACTTCTGCTTGTATTTTTTGTTCTTGTGTTAATTTATCTCTTGTAGTTCCAATAGATTTTGCATAGTCTTCCCACATTTTTGCAACATTTTTGGTTACACCAGCATTATCTACAACAACGGAATTTTCATTTTTCAAACCTTCTGTTGCTGTTTGAACTGCATCACCAAGTGAATATGTACTTTGTCTTGCAAATGTAGCACTATTTTTTAATGCATTCATTGTCTTTTTTATTTGGTCTGAACTATATCCTCTTAATGCCAAGTTTTTATATGCAGCAACAGCATTATTCAATGGTACTAAACCATCTGAAACATAATCGTTTATAAAAGATTTAGCTTGTTGAAAACTTTTTCCTTGTCCTGTTAATATAGAATTTAATCCTATCCAGGCATTTGCTGTTTCACTTGCTACACTTACACACTCTTTACCAAATTTGGCTATTGCTGTAACAGAAAAAGCTGCAATTGCAGCCTTTCCTATCTTTGCTAATGATGATGAGATTTTAGAAGAAGCGGTATTTGCCTGTCCATCAATGTTCTTTAGTTGTGATTTGAATTTATCACTATTAAGTATTAAACTTAAATCAATTTCTCCTACATTTGTGCTCATTCATCTCACCTCACTTATCAGCCATGGATTTAAACATATTCTTTATGTTTTCCATTGCTGTATTATAATTTTCCTCACTTATTTGAGATGCAGATTTTCTTAGCCATTCATTTCTAATTCGATTTTCTTCAGGAGTAAATCTTTTCAATGCTTCTGGGTCAGTTTCTTTTCTTATTCTTACTATATTCCCCAATGGTGTTTCACCATTTAATCCTGCAATATCACTAATTAATTCTCCCCAATCTAAATCACTTATTTCTTTTCTTATACTATATCCATATTGTGTCTTTAAGCTTGATGCTATTAAATCCCAATCTTCAAATAAATCATATCCTGGATCATACGTTGATGTATTATTGAAATCGTTTCTCCATTTCCTCGAAATCCACTTCATTTACTATTGCTGATAAAGCAATAATTACTGTTCTTAGTCCAGGTATTGTAAGCTTCATATCTTTTATTGTTTGTAATGCTTCTTTTCCTAAAAGCATCTCAATCATTTCATACATAACTTCAATAGAAAATTCTTTGTTTTTTAATTTTTCTTGTACTAACAAATAATTATCAGCACTTGTATCTACTTCATAAACCTTTCCTTCAGCTATTTTTATTGTTTGTTTTTCTTTTCCTAATTTTGTACTAATATCTACTACTGCCATATTAAATTCCTCCATTTCATTATTTTAAATAAAAAAAATAAGCCCCAGTATGAACTATACTGAGGCACTTTTTATGCTGCTGGTGTTACAGTTGGTTTTCCGTTTGACATAACCTCAAATTCTAAAGGTGCTACATTTGTACTGTCTCCTGTTCCTGCATTGCTTACAGATATTAAGCAATCAAATTCTACAGTAGTACCATCTGCAAATTCCCATGAGAATTTAGATTCTACATTTTTTCCTGATGCAAATAGTTTTGAAGCGACATAATCGTTTCCTGCATCTCCTACATTTCTCTTACCAGAAATACTAATAGAAAAACCTTTTCCTGTTTGCATTCTTCTAATCCAACCTTCTGTTGTCATAGGAGTCCACTCTTCAACATTATTGTCCATAGATAGTGAAAAAGTTTCGCAATCAGCGATTGTTTTCATATCTTCTTTTGTTGAAGTAGAACCTTTTACTCCTATTTTAAACACATTATCATATACTGGATAAACTCCAGTTGTAACTGTTGCCATGGCTTACTCCTCCTTTTTTTCATAATAAAAAGTCGCTTGTATAACCCTTTCATAGATGTTTTTACTATCAGTTCCAACATCTATTGGTTCAGGTACAAGCAACTTAATAAAGTTTATTTTTATATCATTTATTTTGAAATTTCTTAAGCACAAAAGTTTGTTATACAAATCAAGTGCTTTTAATTCAGTTTCTTTTGCATTAGTATTCCAATGAATTAAAATACTAACTGACTTCTCCATAGTTTTTGTAGTATTTAGTCCACCAATAGCAATAGTTGGATTGCTACTTCTCTCTAATTGATACACTCCTATGGATTTATCTTTTTTATTATCTAATTTTCCAATATAAAAGTAATCTGCAATAATACAACTATCTTTTGATAATTGTTTTAGTGTTAAATTATTCAATTCCTTTACAGACATTTTTTGAAGATCAGAAACTGATACTACATCAAGTTGTTTTAGCCAATCCTTAATATCAGCTAATCCTAACATCATAAACCAGCCTCCTTTTTATATAATTTTGAAAATGTTTTACTACAAAAATCCTTATTTTTCCCACTTATCCATGGTTCGTACCATTCGCCTCTTGCATTTGCATTTTCAGCTTTACTAAAGTTGTATTCAGGATGATAATACATTCTTCTAGTATAAGGTGTAGATGTTATTAAATCCACCTTTCCTTTTTTACTATTTGAATAATCTGGTGCTGTATTATCATTTTGCATATTTCCTGTTTTAAATGGCATTACTTGTGATTCCACTACTTCTGTATATAAAGCATCAACTGTCTGTTCTAATGCTTTTACTGTTGCATTATCTAATTGAGTTATCTTTGCTCTATTTATTTTTATTTTTGAAGAGACACATTTACTCATATTACATAATCTCCAATTTAACATAGTTTACAGAACCATCAGGATTCCTTGCTTTAGTACCTTGATATATTTCTCTAGTTTCGCCAAATATTGTAGCTTTTCCGCCAGATATTACAGCTAAATCAGGAGCAATATCTTTGGAAAATAAAGCTACAGCATTTATTTGTATAATTACTTTTTCAGTAGTTAATACTCTTTTTGCTTTATCTTGATAATTACATTTAAAGTCTCCTTCTAATGCAATTATAGGACTGCCCTCTTCTGATACTTCTTCACTATATAAAACAATGTGTATTTCAGTTTTGCAATCTTTTTCTCTAACTAAACTAGGATACTTCATCTTAATACCTCACATTTCTACAAGTTAATCCTGTTTGAGCCAATAAACAATAATAGTCCTTTGGTATAGCAACCCCATTTTGTATTTGAACATTCCAACTTTTGCCGAAGCTCATTGATACTCCATTTATTGCATAGCTTGAAAGTGGTGTTTTTAGTATATCTGCATTTTCATATTCAAAATCAGCAAGTTTGCATACTACTTCTCTTATAATGCTTTGTTGAAATTCAGTTAAATTATCAAACTTTTTTCTAACAATTCGATTATAAGTTAAAGTATCTATATGCATACTTGCTTCTTTTATTTTTTCTTCAAATTTATCTTCGGGAATTACATCACCTTTATATGTATTTTGATAATATTTTTTATCTACATACATATTCATATATATCAACTCCGATTAGCTTTGTTTTTCAATATAGAATTGAATAGCATCGTGTTTTTTGTTGTAAATAAATACATCTTCAAATGATTCTTCAAAATATGTATATTTACCTTGTGATAAAGCACTTGGCAATCCTAATTCTGCAAAATCATAAGTGATTACTGGTATTACAACACTTGGATGTATTAACATCATTTTTACTGCTTTTGCATCTGCTGCAACTTCAAATCCATCATCAGCTTTTAAGTTGAATTTAGATTTCATTGCAGATGTTGGTACATTTATAACCTCTACTTCATCAATTCTTGAAACAGTTCTTCCAAGTACAGAATTTCCTGATGTTCTAACAACATCTTTTGCAGTATCAATAAGTGTTTTTGTATATGTATCAACATATAATAATCTTCCTGAACCAGGAACTCTCTTTTCGTCCATCTTGTCCATCATTTTATCAAATTTTGTTAATACATTTGCTGCAGTTAATACATCGTCTTCACTAACCGCTTCTAAAGCATTTTTCAAAGAATACAATGCTGTTATCATTTCAGCATCCATTTCTGGGAATTTTTGCTCTTCGTTCATTACCTTTGTAATGTTTTGTATAGATGCAACATGATTTGTTTCATCTATATCTCTTGGATGTACTAAAGTATTCCATGTTCTGTGAGTCTTTAATGTTTTTGACTCTTCAGCATTGTTGAAATTTCTAGCGAATGAGCCTATTGTGTCTCTATCACCATTAGATCTACCTTTTACTGTTAAGCTTGGTAGTATAACTGTGTTATTATTTAAAAATTTTACATCTGGTTTTGTTGCACTCCATAAAGCTCCAAAGTATAAAGTATATGGATATGCTTGAGCTAAAGCTTGTGAATATTCTTTAGCATAATTTAAATTTGCTTTTGCAAATGCCATAATAAATTACCTCTTTTCTTTAATTATTTTTTAGGTCTTACACCAGCAAATCCAAAGTCAAATACAGAATTATTTGAGTTTGTATTGTTGTTGGTATCAGCACCAACTGTTATTCCTACAACTCCATTAAGTTGTTTTTTTAGTCCAGGAATATCATCAACGACCTTTTGTAGTGCTGCTTTTAATGTGTCCTCTTGAATCTTTCCATCTTTACCCATACAATTATTTAAATCTGCCATTTTCAATAAATATGGCATTGTCTTAATATCAACATTTAAATCATCAATATAGTCATAAGCTTTCTTTTCTATTTCTAGTCTTTGTTTTTCTAGTTGTATTTTTTGTAAAGATGCTTGAACTTCAGACAATTCCTTGTTTTGAGCATTAGCTTGATTTGCTTTTTCCGTTTTAAATGCACTTATTGCACTTTCCATTTCTTCAGCACTCAAACCTTGCTTTTGAAAATAACTTTTTAATATGCTATCTTCTGTTTTTACATTTCTTGCATCAATCATTTCTTGAATTTTGTTATAATCAATAGCATTAGATGCTTGATTTGTATTGTTGTTTTGCCCTGTAGTGTTTTGGGCATTTGGATTAGAATTTGCATTGTTATTTGCTTCATTTCCTTCCATTTCACTACCTCCTACTTTTTTAAGTCTTGAATGACTATTAATAAATTACACATGCTTTTATTCTCATCAGTGTTTGGAGCATATAAAAAAGAGCCTTTCAGCTCTTAATTAATCTGTATATAAACTTCTTTGTAATTCTTCGTATCTTTCTTTTGATACTTTATATTTTCCTTTTCCTGCTTTTACAGGCTTGTTTCCTTCTATTTTTTCATCTTTGATAAATACATCTTTGGGATTATACACAATATTTGCATCGTATTTATCTCTAAACATTTCTATTACTGTTACAACTTTCTCTTTTGAAACACCTTCATCTTCAGATGTTTTTTCTTTTACTATTTCTTCTGTAGTTGTTATTTTTTCATTTTTTTCTACTGTTTCATTTACAGCCTCTTCTTTTAATTCTTCTTTGTTTTTAGCCATTTTATTTACCTCCTATAATATTTTTATAAATTTTCCATATTCTTGAGCAACTTGAAATTCTATTCGACAGCCTCTAGCCTGTTGCCAGCCTGGCATAAATATAACTCCATCTACTTTTCCTATATATCTTATTGACTGAGACAGCATATATATTGCTACATCTTCATCTGCTGGTGCATTTTCAAATACCGTATCTACCACTTCATGTCCTTCTGCTTCCAACTTCAATATTAGTTCAGCTCTTTCTGCTCTTATTTGTTCATTTGTTTTCCCTCGCATAGGTTGACTTATCATCAATTTCATATTTTTCCCTCCTTTCACTCATCATAAAATTGTGCTTGACTATTGCTTTTAAATCTTTCTTTGTAATTTTGCCAAGCTATTCTTTTATTGTGATATTTTTCAATATTTTCTTTATCTGTACTTCCAAGTTCAAGTCTGGAATATTTATCAATATTTCTTTCTATATAGTTTAGTTTTTGTTCTTTTATGTAATTTTGCCTTTTAATTTCCAGTTGTTCCTCTGTAGGTGGTGTTGGCCTGGTATTAATACCTGGAAAATAAGTTACTGTCGTATCCTTACAATTTGGATGAAACAACTTTTCCTTAACTGCTGCACTTAACAAAGGATATCCAGTTTCTTTGCTTTCCGCTTCTGTTCCTCCACTCCATATATCATCAATAAAAACTTTTCCTTGGAACTTAATGCAATAAGGACATCCTCCTCCACGATTAGGAACTAGAACTGTATGTACTCCCCATTCATTTCTTTTTGTTCCTTCGCCTTGTAAGTATGCCCTTTTATTTGCTGTTCTTATTGCCATTTCAGCATAAGATGAAATATTTACCATTGAACCATTTGCATATTCAATATTATTTATTCCTTTTGCCAGAAAATCCTTTGTAGCCATATCAACTGCTTGTTGAACAGTCCCTGACCCTGTATTTGCATATACCTGTGCTTGGTATATTGTTTTTCTATATTGATCATTGGTGTACCTCAATATTGACATTTCTGCTTTTTTAAAATTATCTGTTGTTTCATTTATTAGTGCTTTTAATTTTCTTTCATTTATTTTAAAAAAGCTTCCTTCCGTTTGATTCACTAAATCATATATTCTGGTCAATTGTTTCTTTTTTATTCTTTTATTTTTACTGGTCTTGTAAATATGCCACATTTTGTTTATTTTTTTATCGCTACTACTAAAATTTCCTTGCTTTATTGCTTCTAATATTACATTTTCTTGTTTTAATTTTCCATTTTCATAACTTTTCTTTATTAGTTCTTCAATGTCTTCATTTATAGTAGAAAAATCATTTTTAAATAATTCCTTATTATCTTTTTTAAATTTTTCAAGTGATTTTAATTGTTCTGTTTGCCAAGCACTCCAATTCATATCTTCCATTTTTTCCTCTTCTAAGTGCCTTGTAAGGTTTCTTTTCATTGATTCAATTAAAGTGGTTTCTATTCTTTGAAATGCTTGTTTAATATCATATTCATTATTCATTTACAACTTTCTCCTGGTCTTTTTTATCTTCTTTTTGACCACTTTCTTGATTTTCTACTTTAGTATCGACATTTGTGTCGGTATCATTATCGTTCATTTCTAAATCATAGTTCACAGCTGGCTCTTCAATATCAATAATTCCCTGTTCCGCCTTTAACCTTGCAACTTCTAGTGTTTTCCACTCTTCGTCTTTGTCATCTTTGTATAATTCCTCAACACTTGCTTCAATTGACATTATTCCACCTTGTTTTCCTTTAGCAACTGTTTCAACTTGTGCCTCAAAAGATGGATTTGCATATTCTCCAAATTTCAATGATACATCAATATCCGCTGGAATAGGCTTTTTATCTATTTGAGCCTTTGATTTCAAAACCATATTTATAACTTTTGGTATAAAATCAGTTAATGTATCTATGATTAAACCTCTAGTATATAAAGTGGTCTTTTCTTTTTCCCTTTGTGCTTCAGCATTATCGAGTTTCTTATTATCAATTCCAAGCGTACTTGGACTAACTATCCCTTGTAAACATAAATCCAAAAATGTGATATAAGATTGTAAATAATTCTCTGTTGGAATTTCAGCTTGCTCTATGTCGATTTTATCCTGGTTATTTTCATTCATAGCTGCATCTGCTTTTATAAACTTGTTGTCGAATGGATTACTTTCATAGATGGCCAATGTTCCATCTTCTGGGTCTTTTGGAATCATACTTTCAGGAATATATTTTATTGCTCTGCCTGCTCTAACCGCTTCTACCCATTGTGAAATTATTTCATCCAAACTATCAAAAGAGTCATATTTTCCATCGAAAATTGACTCTCCTCTACCTTTATATTTTGCTGATTCGTTAAACATCAATGGCACTGCCCACATAACAGTTTTATCAAAATAAAGATTTTTTAATTTTGACAATCCTTGAACTGTCTTCAAAGGTACTTCTTTATCATCTTTTTTTAATACATATTCTATATACCCCATACCATAATGTTCTTCTAATAAATAAGTTGTATTGTTTTCTTCGTGAAATGATTTAAAAACAAGTTCTACTAAACGACCTCTTTTATATATAAAATCAATTTTTGAACCATCAACCCATTCTAATATTGCTTTATCAGAAATTTCTGGGTCATAATTTATTTTAATTGCACCATCTCCAATATATAAAGCCTCACCTAAAAGAGTCTTTATCATTTTAGTATCAAACTTATTTTCTTCATTGACAACTTTCCAATATTCATCCTCAACATCGTCACCACCATAATCAGTCATAACCGTATTTATAATTGTTTTTATCATAAGTTTTGGTAGTCCTGAATGTGATTTTTTCATTCTTATTTCTGCTGTTTGTGAAGCTCCCCAAAAAGTATCATCTGCATAAGGAAGTTGTCCATAAAATTCAGATAATTCTCTACTATCGCCTCTATACCATATTTTATTCCTTATGCAATTCGCTTGAAAATCCATATTTTCATTAACTACAAATGTTTGACCTTGTGCTGGTCTGATATCTAACCACGATTTAATCATATCTTTCACTCTTTCTCCAAATTTCATTTTCTTACTCCTATCTTATCTACAAAAGGAATCCAGCTATATTGACAACTATTAACCATGTGATCGTTTGCATCTTCTGGTTCATTGTCTTTGTCCTCTTTCCAGCTGTAGACATCTAATTCATTACAATAGTTTTCACAGGTATCAACAATAAAATAGCACTCATCCTTGAACCAGCCAAGTTGAGTGTTTATTCTGTCTATTATCTCCATTTTTGCTTTCCAAGCATTATTAAATATGTATATACAACCAGTTTTTCTCTTATATTTTGCAAATTCTTTTATTGTTGCTTGGTCTGCACTATCAATAAATGTATTTTTGGCCAATCCCCACTCTTTTCTGTTTCTCTCTAAGAAATCAATAAAATTCTTAACTGTATCGCTAGGTGCAAGTGGTTCTTCTAAATCAGCATTGTTATAAACTCTTTCATCTAGTAAAATATATTTTCCTTTGTTAGTTATACCTGCAAAAGACATTGCAATAGTATCAGGGCTTAAAGAACTATAAGATGTATCTAATGCTGCCGTAAATTGTATAAAATGTTCATTTGTTTCTTTTTTAGTTTTATATTTTACATTTAACTGTATAACTTCCGCTTCGTTTTGAGTTTTTAAATATTGTTTTGCCTCTTCTTTCGTTATACAATGTTTTCTTCTATCAAAATTAAGAAAAACAAGCCCTGTTGACTTGCCTCGTAAACCTTTTATTTTATTTTTCCATAGTTTTGTACCCACAGGAACAGAATCAATAATTTTCTTTTTCTTTTCTGGTGTTAAACTTTTATTATGGTCAAAAGTAAAATACCACCAAGTCCAATCGTCCGTTTGAGGTTGATTTAACATTTCAAGCAATTCAAGTGGAGCATCATTTTTATATTTATCTATTGGCCTTGCATGATTAACAAATTGTGAATAACATTCTTTGTTTGGATCATCTGGATTCATTGTACATAACCTGTAGTCTGCTCTCATAAATGCTTCTCTAACAAATTCCATATCTGCTATGTTGAACTCATCTATAAATAATCCATAACATTGGCCACCTAATGCTTTCTTCCATCTTGCTTTGTTGTCATATCCTAAAACATAAATAATTTTATTGCCTTTTGGTGTATGATAAACAATATGAGGTAGTTTGATATTTTTTGCACCATTTGAGTGATACTCTATTGCTCCACCATTCTCATAATCTCCAAATATATCTATCAAGCCATGGTCTGAATTAATTATGTTTTTTTCTATTGTTCCTAAGTCTAATCCAGCAATAATGCTTGGTTTTGAAGAATTATCATTTGCAATCTTAAACATAAACTTTGGAATACCAACTGTTGTTTTTCCTGCAAATGTTGTTCCTTCCAGAAATTCTGTACTTGCATCATATTTTAAAAAGTCAATATATTTTTCTGATAGTGGAAATGCTTCATCTTCATTCATTTGCACCACCACCTAATTGCCTATTTATACTTTCTAATAATGGATTGGTTGCAACAACATTTAAATTTACTGTTTTATCCTCGCCATCATTTATCTTGTTTAAACTTTCTATACATTTTCTTTTTGCTTCTTGAACCCTTGTAAGTCCCTCTTCTATTCTTTGAATTAAATTTATTGTCGGTTCTGCTTCAGTTATTGTTTCTGTTTCCGACTTACTATTTTTCTTTCTTATAAAATCTATTGTCATATCTTTTTGTTCATTTAATTTTTTTATTCGTTTTAACATTCTTTTTTCTCTAATAGTAAGAATCTTATATTCTTCCATCAATAACTGCTCTACATCATCCACTTGATAATTTTCATATAAATCCAATTCGTCTTCATCTAATACATCTTTATATATGTTTTCATATTCTCCTGTAGTAACAGCATTTTTATTTCCTATTTCTGCACCTGTTCCACCTTTGTTTCCTAGTGCATTTTTATTTCCCATTTGTGCTTTGCTTTTTGTCCTGGTTAATTTATATTTATATACTATACTTCGTAATTCTGCTTGTGTAATGTTGTATTTTTGCTTTATGTCATTGTATTTCATACCTTGTAAATAATCATTTTTTATTTGTTCTATTTTTGCTTCTGTCAATACAAATCACCCACCTCCATTACTTTTCTAGGATTGCTTTTTCTCCAGTTAGATTTTCCCATCTTTTTATTATTACATCACAATATTTAGGGTCAAGTTCCATTGTATAGCACCTTCTTTGTGTTTGTTCTGCTGCTATCAATGTCGAACCGCTTCCACCAAATAAATCAAGTATCAAATCATTTTCTTTACTTGAATTTTTAATTAGATATACTAACAAATCAACAGGTTTCATAGTTGGATGTTCTGCATTTCTTGAAGGCTTGTCGAACTCTAAAACTGTACTTTGTTTTCTATTATCTACAAAATAATGTCCTGCTCCTGGTTTCCATCCGTATAAAATAGGTTCATGTCTCCATTGATAATCTTGTCTACCCATAACAAACGTATTCTTTACCCATACCAAACATTGTGCTAATTTAAAACCACACGATTTAAAAGCATTTCTAAAATTTAGTCCTTCTGTATCTGCATGAAATACATAAGCAGAACCTCCATATTTTATTGAATCAAACATATTTTTAAATGAGTCTAATAGAAAATTATAAAATTCTGTTTCACTCATATTGTCATTTTCAATTTTTAATGCTTCTGATGTTTTTCCTTCATAATCCACATTGTATGGTGGATCAGTAAGAAGCATATCCGCTTCTTGGCTATTCATAAGGTGCATAACATCTTCTTTTTGTGTACTATCACCGCACATCAACCTATTTTTACCTAATATCCAAACATCGCCTCTTTTTGAAATTGGTTCTTCAATTTCATCTAATGCCTGGTCTAAATCAAAATCATCTTCTTTTGACCCTGTTATATCTTTTAGTATTTCGTCAACTTCATCAAAACTAAAACCTGTGATATCCATATCAATATCCGTTTGCTTTAATTCTGCAAGCAATTCTTCAAGTTTATCATTATCCCAATCGCCACTAATCTTATTTAATGCAATATTTAGTGCTTTTTCTTTTTCTTGGTCTAAATCCACAACAACACATTCAACTTCAGTATAACCTAGTTCTTTCAATACTTTTAATCTTTGATGTCCACCTATAACTGTCATATTTGAATTAACTATTACAGGTGCTACATACCCAAATTCAGTAATGCTTTTCTTTATTTTTTGATACTCTTCGTCTTCTGGTTTTAAATCTTTTCTTGGATTGTATTCCGCTGGTTTTAGACTTTCTATTTTTATTTTTTGAATATTCATTTTCATACTCCTTAGAACAACTGTTTTCATATCTGCAACATTTGCACTTTCTTAACATACATCTTCCAAAATCCATAGATTTACCTCTTTTGTAATTATTGGTTGCGGACATAGGATTCGAACCTCGTCTAGGAGTTATGAGCCCCTTGTGCTTCCATTGCACCATCTCCGCAATATAAAAAAGCCACCGCTTCTGGTGACTTCTCGAAAGGAAAAAATATGAACAACTAAAGGCATTGTATTACAGTAATACCAATTATAATTATAACAGATTGTTTTTTGCCATTCTACGGACAAAATATGTAAATTTTATAGACAAAATTAAGACATTTTGTTTTTATTGTATTCTTTTTGCATAATTCTTATTGATCTATCAATAGTTTTTTGTATAGCACCATATCCTCTGTCTTTTTTAGTTGCAATCTCTTCAATACTCATCATTTGATAATATCTCATATCAATAATGTCTTGGTTATACTTTTTTAGAGTTTTTACTAAATCTTCTACAACTTTTATTTTGTTTTCAGTCTTTTCAATATACCTTTCTTTTCTTCTAATTTTGTCTTCCCTATTTATAATTTCCTCTTCTATATTTGAAGCAGTATAACCCTTAGGCTTTGGCATACCATCTAAGTTTGCACTTTTTAAGTCTCCAATTTCATTTTGCAAGTCTTTTATTTCTCCTTGTACTATTGTTATACTTGCTTTAATAGAATTATAATTTTCTAATACTTCCTGCACATTCATCTTTTGCACCTCCTAAAACTTAAATATAGCAAATGTAAGCATTATGCTAACAACTATTTCAATTAAATTCATAAATCTATTTTTGTTATCTTTATATTTGTTATTCATTCCATCAACAATTTTTGAAACTGCATAGAACCCCATAAAAAACACAAAAATTGCTTTAATTATAGCCATATTTAACACCTCCTACTCATTAGTTATTCGAGTTTGTTTTTTATTTTGGGAAAGAAAGGATGTCTCTTTTACTTTCCTTTTGAAGTATATTTATTTCTTCTGGTTTAACTCTATGAATTATAACTTCCACATCCTTGTTGCTATTTATTAATTGAACTTCATATATATTTGCATCTTGATGTTTCATCATATTTAATACAATTCCTTTTCTACCTCTAATTTCTACTTCCACATTTTACACCTCTTTTCAAAATATTCTCTAATTTCTTGTTTTGTCATATCACTAAACATTAGTGTTTTTGACATAAATTCCTCTGCCATAGCATCTATAATTTTATTTTGTTTCTGTAACATACCTTTGTATGTTTTATTTTTTTGAATTAATGTTTTCATATTATCCATTTTAATTATTCCTCTATATCTTCTTTAAATTTCAATTTTAATAATTCAAATTTTATTTTATCTAATATTTCAATTCCCTTTTGATTTATTACATCTGGTCTATCATTAAATCCTGTTGCCCAATTTTTTACATCATTAGTATCTTCGTCTGTTCTTATAGCCAGTTCTGTAGCTTCGTCTTCAGATAATATACCTTTTTTTATTTGTATTAAATATTCTTTATTGTCTGGTATTAAACATTTTCTGTATGGTCTTTTTAGTATTGCATATTTTTTTATAAAATCATTCATCCTTAATATATGATGTAGTTGTTTGGGATCATATCCATATTTATTAATCTTATTTATAATCGCTGGATATGGATGTTTCAATGCTTTCAATTTTTCTTTACTCATTCCTGCCATACATCTAATTGCTTGGTTTATATTTAAATGAGCTATTTCCTCAGCATTATCAAATAATGGTTGTACTATGTCTTTATATTTCGGATTTATTATTTTAAATTCAGTAAATAATGTTTCTATAAAATTCACATTCTGTTTTTTATATGTTTCAAACATAGCTCTTACATCTTTCACATCAATATGTTCATTATTTTCCAGTATTAAAGTTTCACTAAATATCTTTTTTCCATATACAAAATCTTTAAATGATGGCAATACAACTGCCTTGGTATCAATGTCTGACATATAATCATTATCATATACATCTAGTTCATAGTTTTGTGATCCTTGTAATGCTATAAATACTATTTCAAATCCTTTTTCTTTTAAATAATCAAAATGTTCTTGAACTCTTTTCATTATTTTTTGTTCTCTATTCATAACTTTACCCCCTTATTTTGCCAATATATCAGCATTATATAATAGTTTAAGTTTTAGCCAAGTTTTCTCACCCAACAATTTTTTATATTTTTCTATTGTCTTTTCTGATAATTCTTTATGTAATAACATGTGCCATTGAATTAAATTAGCAATTTCTAATTGTTTTTCTTCATTTCTTCTATCTGTATAAAACAATGACATATATGCACTAACATTCTCATGATGATAATAATGTGCTATTTCAGTTTTTATTCCTTTAGTATTCATAAAAGTCTTTGTTTCTGCTTTTCCTATATCATGTAATAATCCTACTATACTCATATCATCATTTAATAATATTGCTGTTTTTCTACAATGCTTTCCTATTGTTAATGTATGATGCGGATTATCTTGAGAAACTTTATCTAATTTTTTTAATAAATCATAAGTCCAATAAATTCTATCTGTATTAAAATATATTCTTATTTCATCAAAGCCTTCATAATATTGTGGTATATAAAAATTATAGTACATTCTTTTTATTACATCCTCTGGAACTTTTCTTTCTCTTTTATTGTTTCTTTCTATACATTCATCATAAGGTGTTGCTATTATAATTGCTATTTTCTCTACATTTTTTATTCTCTGCAAAAAATTCATTCTTCTTTTAAAACTTATATTTGTAGCATCATATATTACATTTCTTTCTTTTAATCCTTTTATAATTCTATTTTCTACTTCTTTAAACACGTCTTCATTATTAGTTTGATCATTTTCATTTCCTAACAATTCCTTTCTTACTTCATCTGAAGATACAATTAATGCATCTTCAGATTCCGCTAACCTTTTTCCACATGTTGTTTTTCCAGAGGCTGGCAACCCTACTAACATAAATAATTTATTCATCAATTATCTAAACCACCTTCCATTTTAATTTTGGTTGTTGTTCTGTCGGATTCCATTGCTGCCATATATTTTCACTATATTTAATTAATTTCATCTTATTTTTATCATATTCTGTAATACAGTATTCATTAGCTTTAAATCTATTATTAAAACCACATAACAAGTTTATCAAATCTTCCACAGGATTTCCTGTGTTTTTTATTGGCCTTGCATAAACTCCATAAGTTTTGTTTAAATTCTCTTTAGTTTCAAATACCGCACATACATCAAATGTTGCTATTCCACTTAAAAAATGCATTGCTTCTTCAGGAGTAAAATCTTCTATGCTTAAGAAACAAAATCCCACTGAATTTGTTCTTCCATCATGCTTTTTATTATTTTTCAAAGTAAAACTATTTCTATATTTTTCAAATTCTATTTTTGACATAAATCTAAATACCTTCATTTAATTCATACCCTACTTTCTCTAATTCTTTTTCCGTTATAATCTTTTTTATTTTTATTTGATTAAGAGAATATCCATCTATTCCAAGATAAGGCTTGCTTGTTTTTTTTGTATATTTTTTTACTATTCCAGTTTTTATTATTTTTGATGTTATCGAATAGATTATAATATCTCCTTCTTCTATTAGTTCTGTTATTTTCTTATTATGTTTCAAAATTTGATCATCACCAATACTATCTAATGCTTCTAACTTAGAATCATCATCAGTATAAATTGGCAATAAACAAACCTTATCTATTCCATAAATTTGATCTTCCTCATCTATAACTTCAAAACTTACAATTTTTCTAATTGCTCCTGTACATGTCTTTATATATTCATTTAGTTCAATTAAAACTTTTTCATTTGAACATCTATAATTTCCATCCATTGTCTTTACTATATTACATAAATCTTTAATATTATTTCTATTTATACACTTTGAACATCTATTTTTTATGTATTCTTTTTCATTCATTTATTTTTTCCTCCTAGTATATTTATTAAATCCCAACTGGGATTACCTTCTGCAGATATTGTTTTGCTCCCTCTTTTTAATGTTGCTATTGCTGTGTCTACATCTATCATTCTTACATCAGTTCCTTCAAAGCATATTAAAAAATATGCTTTGAGTCCTGCATTTTTACATTTCTTCATTTCATCACATTGCTTTATATCCTTATCAACCATTCGCCATTTCCTGGTTTTACATTCTTTTGCATCAAATACTGCTTTATAATTTGGAAGAAATATCTCATAATCAAATGGTTCTCCTTTTATATATGTTCCATCTTGTAATCGTTCAGCATGATTTTTGTGTGCATGTCCACCCATTGCTTCTACATACTCACATACTTTTTTAATTTGATTTTCAAATATGTATCCTCTTCTTGGCATTTAATCACCTACCTATAAAATAATCTATTCAATATTTGTGTTGCTTGCATCTTATTTAATTGATCAGTATCAAAATCCTTCATAAATCTTTTTATCATATTTACTTGCTTTTCACTCGCAGGTACTTTTCCCCATTTTCTCATCATATCAACATTCCAAATATATTCTGCATCTGCATAATTTTCTTTCAAATATAAATATGCTTCGTCAAAAGCTTTTTGCATAGTTACTTTTTTCCCATTCCAAATTGTTTTTCCAAGTTCATCTTGTGCAGGAATTACAATCCTTCTTTTAGGAATACTTACAACCATATTCCCATTTGGCATTTTGAAATAATTTACTCCATGAGTATTGTAACTTTGCTCTTTCGCCCATAAATCAACTATTTCAACATTTCTTATCCAACTACCTGGACAATCTGATTTTTTAGTTATTATCTCAGGTAGTTCAAATAAATCCCCTTGAATTTCATCTTGCTTATTTGCAGGAACAGTATTTATATCTACACCCAACAGTGATGGGGCTGTACACAAATTTGCTCTTCCTGTTGTTCCTACTAAATCTATTAGTGTCAATTTATCTTTTCCTGGATAAAGCCTTAATCCTCTTCCTACCATTTGAGTATATAAAGAACTGTTTGAAGTTGGCCTTGCTATCATTACTGTTTCAACAAGTGGCATATCCGTTCCTTCTGTAAATATCATACAATTAACAAGTACAGGTATTTCTCTATTAGTAAATTTTCTTATTAATTCTTCTCTATTTTTTGTTTTTGCCGTTACAGCTACCGCTCCTGGTATTTTCTCTGCAATCGCTTCAGCATGTTCTACACTACAAGCAAATATTAGTGTTTGTCCTTTTGCATATTTTTTGTAAGCTTCAGCTATTGCATTGTTTAATACATCTTGGTTCATTGCTTCTTCAAGTTCTCCTGGTGCAAAATCCCCCATTCTTCTTGCAACTTTTGAAATATCATAACCAATATTTACTCTCATGCAATAAATATCCGTTAAGTAATGATTTTGTATTGCCCATTTTATGTCTCTTTCAAAAATAATATCTTGAAATACATCATCTAATCTTACATTGTCTCCCCTATTAGGTGTCGCCGTAAATCCCAAATGCAATCTTGGCTTAAAATATTCATATATTTTTTTATAACTATTTGCTGCAGCATGATGTGCTTCGTCTGTAATTATCATATCAAAATCATCTGGCTTGAATTTTTCTAACCTATGTGTTAAACTCATTACTGAAGCAATTACGACTGGTTCGTTGTTGCTCTTATGATTTGCCATTTCTATTCCAACAGGGCAATCATAATATTTGATTGGTTGTGTAACTAGTTCTTCTCTGTGTGCTAAAACTAGTACACGACCTTTCCTTTTTATATTCGTAAAAGTTGCAGTTTTTCCACATCCTGTTGCCATTTGTATTAAATATGACCCTGGATCTAATTTGTCTATTATTTCAATACATTCTTCTTGATAATCTCTTAGTTTTAATTTCATATTGTCACCCCACTTCTCTGCATTTTTTCTTTTGAAAATTCTATTACTTTTTTACATTGTTCTATTTCAAACATTCCAATGTGTGTCTCTTCTCGTGGAAGTCCCATTTTCCTCGCTAAATATCCATAAGCATTATATCTTGTTGTTATTCTAGTTGGTTTTTTCCATATTCGGTCAAACCAAAAATGTGCTTCTTTTCTCCATTCTCGTAATTCAGCATTTGCTAGTGTTCCTAGTGGTGTATCTGTTCCTGGATGAACCCCTACAAATGCTCTACAATTTCTGCATAAATAACATTTTCCTGTTCCATATTCTTTGCCATATATTTCTGCATTTGAAGTATAAACTACTGGACTTCCACAATACCTACATATTGTCGGCTTTTCCATGTTCACTTTTCCTCCTCATCTTTTGCTACTTGTAAAATACACATTAGAGTAACTCCTATTAAATTTCCTATAAATAATCCAATTAAAAATTTAATCATATAAATTCCCCCTTAAATACTTTACTTATAATTTCCATACAAATATTTAATGTTTCGCAAAGTCTTTCTTCAGTTACTGGCTTAGCTTCTTCTGCTTCTCCATTTAACATTTTGTGTAATTTTACTCTTGCATTTTCTGTTGCTTTTAAATTTTCTATATGTTCTTGAAACATAGATGTTTGAAAATCATATTCCTTACATCTCTTTTCATATTCTGCTAATATCAATTGCTTTGTTTTTGTAGCATTTTCAGTTCTTATCTGTCTATTATGAAACATAATCAATAACTGTTTTAATGCTAAAAAACAATGTATTTCTAATAAGTTATAATCTGCAGGAGGTGTTTCAAGTTTTATAGAATCATTTATAATTTGTTCTTTACTTTTTCCCATTGTCTAACCTCCGTCTTACATTTTTTGCTTACCTCAAATATGCTATTTATATAATGGTCTGACCTGTCTAACCTTTTTCCAAGGATATATTTATATTTTTTATAAATATTTAATTTTTCTCAAGTATAAAAAATTTTTTCCATGTGTATAATATTATTTTGTTAGACGTCAGACTTTTTGTTTTTTATTTAATAAAAGTCGCTTGGCTCTATGTTTTTCAATGGGTCTTACCTTAGTCTTACCTTTTTTTATTAGGTTAGACTTTAGAATGGCAAGTCCTCTAAATTTGATTGCTCATAATTTTCTTCATAAGCAATATCTGACTTTTCAGGTTCTAATCTAAATTTTATGTATGCTCCCTTTATTCCAAATGCTTTCGTAAAGTGTGTAAACTTTCCTTGTGAATTTCTTTCTATTTGATTTCTATCTGCAAAATTTCTTATTACTGCATTAAAGTCAAAACCTGCTTTATTCAAAGCTTCTGTATAAACACTTTTGTTTACTAAACATAGATCTTCGTTTTCTATATATTTACCCCAAATTTCTCCATTTTCATTTTCTTTAAATCTATTTATATTTTGAGAAATCCAGTTCATAGTCCACTCATAAGCTCTTGTACTAACATCTACTTCTTTTGAACTTGTTAGCCAATTCTTTACATCATCTATATTTAATTTTTCATCCTTAAATATCAGATTTGTAGATATTTCATCAGCTAAAAGTATTGTTGCCATCGCCATTGCTTGTTTATCAGTAGTATCAGTTTTTTCTAATATTTCCTTAAATATTTCTCTGTATCTTTGTTGCAATTCTTCTTGTTCAGGAAGATTTTTTATAAAATCTTTTCCAGCAAATCCATAATTTTTCCTTACAAAATTACTAATGTAATTACCATCCTCAATAACCTTTTCTGTTGCCTCAATTTCTATTACTCTATTTTTTACTCCTCCTCCAGAAGTTGCTTTTGTGATTGGCTCTTCTCCTGTAAATAGGAAACAACAATTCCATTCTTTTAATATTTCAATACCACCATAAGCTTTACCTCTGCCTCTATCAACCCCTTCAGTCAAGTACATTACTAGATTATCAAAGCTATCCCATCTATTTTTTATGGTTTGTAATTCATCTCCTGCGAATGGAATATCATGTACAAAAGCTGCATATCTTGCCAATGCTACTTGTGTTGCATTTAATGTTCTTACCATTTTTCCTACTTCAGGATTTCCCCAAATAGACATTGCAAGCATCAATCCTACAGTTTTTCCTGCTCCTGTTCCTCCCCATATATGTACCACAAATGGCAATACTCCCAATTTTTGATTAAGTGTACTAGCAAATGATGCGGCCAATAATATATGAGCAATTTTACTTTGCTTTCTCACTTTTCTACACACATCTTTCCAATCTTCATATTTTCCAATTCCTTTTATGCTAGCATATACATCTTTAAATGCCATATCTCCATCATATTTAAGATTTTCCACATAAGGTGCAAATTCATTTTCTATCCATCCAAGCCTGTCTGTACTTCTGCTTACTGGTATTTCCTTTGCATTTAATGATACAACATCAGCAATATATGAAACCAGATCCTTTGCATTCTCCGAATTTACTTCTACACCTCTGTCTGATAATTGGATAATATTAGATTTATTTGCTACCATACTTCTCTCAATTGTTATGTACTGCCATTTATCATCTTTGAAAAAAGCTAATTTAATTTTTTCAGTTTCTGAGTCTACATTAATCAATCTTTCCACTGGTAGTATAGGATGAGGGCAAGCAATAATTGTTTGCGGTATCATTCCTGCACCCATTGTACTTTTTGTTACACCTGAATCCTCACACTCCCATTTTCCACACTTTAGACCTTCAATTGGTGGTTGTGTAAAATGAATGATATTACTTCCCTTTTGTTTATATCTTTGAGCAAATTCCGTTTGGTATGCCTTTAATAATTTATCAAAACTTCTTATTATTCCAAGTTCTCTTGCTTTATCTTCTAATTTTATTATCAATTCTGTTTTAGCAATCGAATTATCTATTGAAAAAATATATTCAAATACTTCTCTTCCTAAAATTTTATCTTTTGTTAATTCATCAATTTCCCCAAAAGGTGTAAATCCTTCATTCATTAATTTTTCTGAAAGTTCTAACTCTTGATTCAACTCTGCTCACCACCTTTTTTTCGTGTTTCCAAAACCATATTTTATCATCAATAGTTCCGTCAATAAAAATGCAATCTATGATGTATTCAATATAGTCTTTGTTATGCAATGCTTCTATATATAGTTCGTCTATTTCATCTTCAGGAAACTTGGGAGATTTTTCTTTTTCCCAGTGCCACATTAGATGTAAATAATCGCATAACAATTGCAATGTTTTATTTTCCCATTGCTTAAACATTTCTTCTGTTTTTCTTTTTTCTTTATATTTATTTACTTCAAAATAATTTGTTCTTGCCTGGTCATTTAATCCCAATCCTAAAGTATGATTAATACTTTTTGCTGCCTCTAGTGCATTTACATTTAATAATTCTGATACAAGAGAAATTGCATCTCCACCCTTTCCACATCCAAAGCATTTCCATATTTGCTTAGATGGAGATACTGAAAGTGATGGTGTATTTTCCCTATGAAATGGACATATACACTTATACGACCTATCTAGTTTTAATCCATAATATTCTGCAACTTTTACTATATCGCTTCTTTCCTTAACTTCTCTTATCAAATTCATTTGTACCTCCTAGAATGGCAAATCGTCATTATCTGCTACATTTGTTGAAAAATCATCGAATGCCTCACCTTTTTGTGCCAATTTCTTTGGTGCTGGAATTTTTGCTTCTTCAGCTTTATCGTATGATACTGCAAAGAATGGTTTTACACTTGTGTGTAGTTGTCCATCTTGTCCTTCAAATTCCTCTTCTCTAAATACAAGTCCTACTTTTTTATTTACCAATTCTTGCTCATTAAAGTTGAATTTGAATCCAGTATTAGAAGCTTCTACAGAAGTTATTAATCCCTTAAATTTAGGATTAGTAGTTCCTGGATTATATCCTTCTGTGAATACAGTCCAAATACCACTCCACTTTGGTTCTGGTCTTGCATCATTTGCAAATTTCTTCTGATAAAAATCTTTATACTCTCCTTCAGCAATATCAAATCCTATTTTCAAATATTCTTTTCCTGCTTGTGTCTTCTCACAAACTACTTTTTTTATTAAGCATTTATATCCTCCAGCAGGTATTGTTTCAAATTCTCCAAAGGCTTGTGCCTCATCATATCCTTGTGGTTTTTCCATTTTAAATTCCTCCTATTTTTAATCATTTAATCCTATTGCTGAACCTATTACTATACCTAACCAAGCAATAAGCCCTCCTATTTCACAAAATATTATTTTTGCTATTCCTAGTGCTATTCCTAATCCATTTACAGGATTTATTGAATTAATTATTTGTGTTATTCCGCCTACAAACATTAGCCAAAATCCTACATATATTCCTAAAGCAATTCCTATAATTGCTATTATAATTCCTAATATTTTTCTCACTATTTTTTCTCCTCTCCTGTTATTCTTGCTATAAAATCCATTATTTTTTTAGCTTCTTCTCCTTCTACCTTTACAACTCCATGTATATTATTTTCTTCTTGGTTTATTGGATTGTTTTCTTTTTTTTCTTCTTCTTTAACTAAGTCTTCTGCTATATCTGATATTTTTAATCCTGACATAAAAGCTAATCCTATAATTTCTAATGTACTAAAATCCATTATTTATCACCTCTCTTTCTCTTTTGAAACCATGACCAAAATCCTTTAAAATCTGATCTGTATCTTTTTGCTACTCCTTTGTTATGTTCTTTCCATTGTTGTTTCAACTGTGTTCTTTCAATTCTTCTTTGTAAACTCATAATTTAACCTCCTAAAATGGTATATTTTCTTCATAATCTTCTTGAATATAGTTTTTTGATGAATCTATTAGTGGAATTACAACATCATTATTTTTTATTTTTTTATATTTGTCTAAAAGTTCTTGTGCACTTGGATCATATTTTGCGATTGCTTCATATTGCATTATTCTAGACATTTCTTTTGCCTTTTTATTTAATATTTTTTCGATTTCTTTTAGCTCCTGTTCCATTTCTTTTTCCTTATAATAATTTCCATCTAACTTAGTGGCAATCTTTGCTACTCCTTCTGTATAACAATTACAATTTGCCTCTACATCATTTTTTTCATATACAACAGCTATTGAATATCCAAATTTCGTTATTGCTACTACATAATCTCCTCTTTCAAGGTCTAATTCAGATTTGAATATATAAGTTTGTCCTTCATAAAAATCTCTTGATCTAAAATCAGGTTTAAATATTAATTGATAATAATTCATTTTATTTTTTCTCCTCCTTGTTTTCTTTTTTATTAAGTTCATAATATTCTCTTATTGTTGTATCTACCATTTTTAAGTCATTATCTATTTTTAAATCGAACATTCCCATAGGACTTTTACAAGTACTATATCCATCACTTTGAGTTTCAAAATAATGTTCTTGCCCATCAGTTTTACAAAGCAAAACTATTGAAAATAATCCTTCCAGTGTAAGCTGATTATCTAGCATTTTTCCTGATGTTTTTGCCTTTATTTTTCCTGTTTCTGTTGTTTCTGTATGATGTAAAAAATATACTATTGTATCTGCAGGTGTTCCTTTTATTACAAAATCTACAAGACTTCTAAAATTTAATGCAACATCTGTAAATTTGTTGTATCCAACTTCCTTTGCTCTATCAAACATCTCAAAGGCCATTAAATATTGTGAATCATCTATTACATAAGTTTTGAAAAGGCCTTTTTGCATATTACTTTTTATTTGTGAATATGTAACATTATCTGCTTTATTTAAATGTTTTTTAAATGGAAGTGGCTTTCCTGCTATGTTATATATAGCAACATCATTTTTTTCAAAGTTTCTTAAACTGCAGCTTTTTCCACTACCTGATTCTCCTAAAATTAAAACTGGTATTCCCATCTTTATTCTCCTTCCTTAATAATTTCTAACTCATTTTCATGAAATAAATGTCCAAACAATCCTATTTTCCCATACACTACTTTGTCATCAAAAGTTGGAATTTTTAGTTTTTGAGTAGCCGTTCTAATTGCATACTCTAAACAAGCTGGATTTCCATCACTAAACATCCAAGATACATTTCCAGGTATATTAATCCAATAGTCTTCTGCTTCAAAGATTTTTCCTTCTGCAATTTCTCCTGTTGATATTTTTCCAACACCTTTTGCTACTCTTAATTTCTTTCCTGCATATTTGTATTTTTCCATTATTTAATCCTCAAACTTTCCCCTCTTGGCTCAAAGTGAGCAAAAGGTAATTCTTTTCCCTCATCCAATGCTTGTCTAATTTTATCTGTATCATTTTCAGTAATTGTTTTTGTATATTCTTCAGGTACTTCTCCATCTATTGTTAAAGTTTGTTTTCCACCGTTTTTTGCTATATTAAAACTAAATAAATCAGTTGCAAATTTTGTTTTTCCTGTTGCTTTCATTGAATTAAATAAGTTACTTTTTAAGGCTTTTACTCTATTTTCAAATACTTTTGCACTTTCAGTTAATCTTTTTGCTTCTTCTTTTCTAGCATTTTGTTTAGCTTCTAATTCTTTTATAATTTTTGCATAATTATTGGCTTTATCTTCAATTTCCCCTTCTATCGATTCTAATGTGTCTAGTATCATTTGCTCGTCAGCATCTTCGTCATATAGCATATTTAATACAGTTTCATAATCATTTGTTAATTGGTATAAGTTACTCATTTTCATTTTCCTCCTGTTCAAATAGATTATCTCCTAGTGTATGTGTAATAATGACACCCAAAAGCATTGCAAAAACTTCCATACCTGTACTTGGTTTTTTATCCAATTTTTCAATATCTCCAAAAGGATTTACACAAGTTTCTGCTGCTGCATCTTCAAACATCTCTTTTATTTCCTCATAGGTATATGTTCTATTTTTTTTTATTTTATTGATTTCAATTTTTTCCATTTTTCTTGTCCTTTCTAACTTTTTATGTTACAATTACATAAGAAGTATTTATATAAATATTTTTGTGAATCATCTATTTTTCGATTTGGCTGTCGGTAGATGGTTCATTTTTTAAGTTTTCTTCACAAATGAATAAAATCTCTTGTAGTATTTCTCTTAATTCAGCTTCATTATGGTATTCGTCAATGTCTGAAATAAGATCCTTAATTTTTTGATATCCCATATTATTTCCCTCCTTTCAAAAGTTGTAAATTATTTTTCATAATTCTTAATGTAGTTCTCATGTTGTTATATCTATATATGATAAATAAACTTTTGACATATTGTTTTATATTCATATTTACCTCCTGTTGCTTTCTTCATATACTGCTTCAATAATCATTACAATTATAAGTCCTATTATTGGAATTAAATATTCTCCTCCAAATGCTTGATGTCCTCTTTCTAAAGTTGCATAATGGATTGCTGCAGGTGTTAATATACTTGTACATAATATGACTATTAAATCTAATATTCTTGTTATAAATTTTCTTCTATCTGTAATTTTCATATTTATTTTCCTCCTATCAAAACTTTTTTTAATAATTCGAGTTTTGTTTCTGCTTGTATTCTTTTTTCTTTTTCGCTTTCGTATAGTTCTCGGCTTACTGTATTACCACCAATTTTTATTCTAAAATGGCCACCATCTGATTGTTTATATTCAAGTTCATTGTTGTCTATCATTTTTTTTACTTCTTTGTATCCTATATGAAATCGTTTCATATATTCTGTTAAACTAATCCATTCCTCCATTTTATTTCCTCCTTATTTTGTGTGTCGTCTCGCATTTTTTTTATTTTATTCATATTTTTTCCTCCTTTTTATTCTACTTTTTGTAGAGTTGTAGGCAAAATAATATAATCCTTTGCAATATTATATAATTTACAAAGGTCTTCAAATTCTGTTATCTTCATTGAAGTTCTTCCTTTTTCCCAATTAATAATAGTTCCTTTTGTTTTCTTCATTTCTTTGGCTACCTCGTCTAGTGAATAACCTGCATTAACTCTTGCCGCCGTTAATGTTATTTGTAATTTTCTTTCCATTTCTCTTCACTCCCTTCTTGATTTGTCCACATTATATTCTACTTTTTGTAGAATGTCAATACTAAAAGTAGAATTTTTTAAACTTTTTTATTGCTTTTTTCTACTTTTAGTATTATAATATAGGCAAATGTAGAGAAAGCGAGGTTTTAAAATATGACGGATGACAAATATAAAAAATTATTTTCTAAGAATTTAAATTATTATATGACTCTAAAAGGAAAAACTCAAACTGATATTATTAATGATTTAGATATAAATAAATCTGCTATTTCAAGTTGGTGTAATGGTACACGATTGCCTAGAATGAATAAAGTACAACTTTTAGCAGATTATTTAAATATAAATGTTTCTGATTTAATTGAAGGTAGTTGTGAAAATAATAATTATTTTGAATTTATTACTGAAGATGATTCAATGTTTCCTTTATTAGATGTTGGAGATATTGCTCTCATATATAAACAAAATAAAATTGATGCTACAGATAATAAAAATAAAGGAACTTATCTTTTAAAATTAAATGGAAAAAATACAATAAGAAAAATAGTATTAAATGAAGAAAATAATACTTATCAGTTGGTTGCAATGAATACTTGTTGCAAAACAACTTATGTTTCAATAGAAAATATTTATAATGAAATTACAATATTAGGAAAAGTTGTTAAGGCAGAAAATGAAAGTGCTTTTAAATAAGAAGGGATGTGAAATAAATGTTAAAATGTAAATATTGTAATAGCACTAATGTTACAGTTCAAGCTGTAGAAAAACAAAAGAAAAGAGGAATTATAATGTCTATTATATGGATCTTGTTAGCACTTTGCACTTGTGGAATTGCATTACTAATTCCAATACTTACTAAAAAAGGAAGTAAAACCAAATCCGTTATTGTTTGTCAGGATTGCGGAAAAATAACTAAAATATAAAAAAGGATAATGTGTTTCATTTGCGAGACGACACACATTATCCAGAGCATAACCACTTTGAAAAGTGATTACTTTTTGTATTATATACAAAAAACCTTCATTTTTCAAGTGTTTATATAAAATAAATTAAAGAAAAATGGAGGTATTTTCATGGCAGTAAAAACTAACTGCGTCAAAAATGGTGTTCCTTATTTTAGGATTCATAGAAAAATAAATGGAAAATATGAAGACTTTTATGGGAAAAACAAATCTGATGCGGAAGAACAATATTACGAAAGAAAAAAAGAAGCTGAAATAGGTGTAATACAAACAAAAGATGTAACTACAAAAATTTTATTACATAAATGGCTTTTCTCCATAAAAACACATGATTTAAAAGATTCTTCTTTAGAATCTTATGAAAGCACTTACAGAAATCATATAAAACCATTTGAGTTTTCTGATATACCTATAAAAAGTATATCTAGTATTGTTGTCCAGGATTTCTATAATTCACTTTTTAAAAAAGAAAGATCCTCAGAGACTATTGAAGATGTTCATAAATTGTTGAGGCAATTTTATGGATATTGTGAAAAAGAAGGTTTTATTGGAAAAAATCCATGTAACAAAGGATTAGTAAAAATTCCTAAGGATAAAGATATGGATGTTGATTATATTATAGAAAAGCAAAAACTACCTTTTAAATACTTCAAAGATGATGAAATAGAATTATTAAGAAAAGCATTTATTGGGAACAAATACGAAAAGGTGGTGGACTTTGCTCTTGGTACTGGAATGAGAGAAGGCGAAATTGTAGGTTTGAAATGGATTAATCTTAATTTTGATAATAAAGAAATCTATGTAAAAAATAATACTACACGTGTCGCAGTATTTAACGAAGAAGGACAAAAAACTGGATATAAAACCAAAGATGGTACACCAAAAACTGAAAGTAGTATTGATATTATACCTATGTCAGATTTTATCTATAATTTATTAATTAATCTTCCTAGAACATCCGAATATGTATTTACCGCTAATGGGCATCAAATAGATAAAAAGGATTTGCAAAAAGTATTTAAGAAAATAATAGAAAGTCTAATGAAAGAAAATGATGGATTTGTATATAGAGTATTTCATGATTTAAGACATACTTTTGCTGTAATGTTATTATTAAATGGTGTAGATTTATATACAATTATGAAGTTATTAAGACATAAAAAAATTTCATCAACTGAAATGTATCTTGCAGTTTTACCCAAAACAAAAGATACATCTGTAAACAAATTAAACTATTTATTCAAAACTAAAGTGGGAAATTAGTGGGAAAAAACAAAAATAGCAAGGTGTTACAAATCTCTGTAACCCTTGCTATTACTGTATTTATTATTCGATGATGTCAGCAACAACACCTGAACCAACTGTTCTACCACCTTCACGAATAGCGAATCTTAATCCCTTTTCGATAGCGATAGGTGTAATTAATTCAATTGTCATTGATACGTTATCACCTGGCATAACCATTTCTGTTCCAGCAGGTAATTCAATAACACCTGTTACGTCTGTTGTTCTGAAATAGAATTGTGGTCTATATCCGTTGAAGAATGGTGTATGACGTCCACCTTCTTCTTTTGTTAGAACGTATACTTCTGATGTGAATTTTGTATGTGGATGTATTGTTCCTGGTTTACATAGTACTTGACCTCTTTCAATGTCTTTTCTATCAATACCTCTTAATAATGTTCCGATATTATCTCCAGCTTCAGCTTGGTCTAATAATTTTCTGAACATTTCAACACCTGTTACAACTGTTTTCTTTCTTTCTTGTGATAATCCTATGATTTCAACTTCGTCAGAAACTTTAACTTCTCCTCTTTCTACTCTACCTGTAGCAACTGTACCACGTCCTGTGATTGTGAATACATCTTCAACTGGCATTAAGAATGGTTGGTCAATTGGTCTTTGTGGTGTTGGGATATAGCTATCAACTGCATCCATTAATTCTTTCATTGGAGCATAAACTGGATCGTTAGGATCTGTTGATGTGCTCTCTAATACTTTTAATGATGATCCTTTTACAACTGGAATTTCGTCTCCTGGGAAACCATATTCTGTTAATAGGTCTCTAACTTCCATTTCAACTAATTCTAATAATTCTGGATCGTCAACCATATCACATTTATTTAAGTAAACAACGATGTATTTTACACCTACTTGTCTAGCTAATAAGATGTGTTCTCTTGTTTGTGGCATTGGTCCATCAGCTGCAGAAACAACTAATATTGCACCATCCATTTGTGCAGCACCTGTGATCATGTTCTTTACATAGTCAGCATGTCCTGGGCAGTCAACGTGAGCATAGTGTCTTGTATCTGTTTCATATTCAACGTGAGCTGTATTAATTGTGATTCCTCTTGCTTTTTCTTCTGGTGCTCCATCAATTTGATCATAAGCTTCGAATTTAGCTTGACCTTTTAATGATAAATATTTTGTAATAGCAGCTGTTGTTGTTGTTTTTCCATGGTCTACGTGTCCGATAGTACCGATGTTAACGTGTGGCTTTGTTCTTTCAAATTTTGCTTTTGCCATTTTTTATTCCTCCTTATTTTTTTGAGATTTCTCTCTATATTTTAAATTTAATAACGTATTTTATTTTGCACTTGCATTTTATAACATTTCAGCCTAAAATGCAAGCGTTTTTACAAAATTCACATATTTCTTTATTTTAGTGTATTAGTTTTCTTTCTTAGCTCTTGAAGCTACGATTGCTTCTAATACTGATTTTGGAACTTCTTCATAATGAGATGGTTCCATAGAGTATGAACCTCTACCTTGAGTTTTTGAACGTAAGTCTGTTGCATAACCAAACATTTCTGATAATGGTATGAATGCTTTTATTTCTTGCATTCCATCATTTGCTTCCATTCCTTCCATTCTACCACGTCTTGAGTTTACATCTCCAATAACATCTCCCATGTATTCTTCTGGAACTGTTATTTCTACTTTCATTATTGGCTCTAATAGAACTGACTTAGCTTGTTTACATCCTTCTTTGAATGCCATTGATGCAGCTATTTTGAATGCCATTTCTGAAGAGTCAACTTCATGGTATGATCCATCTACTAATGATGCTTTGAAATCGATTACTGGATATCCAGCTAAAATTCCTGTTTCAGCAGCTTCTCTTAAACCTTGTTCAATTGGTTTAATATATTCTTTTGGAACTGCTCCACCAACAATTTTACTTTCGAATTCAACACCTTTACCTGGCTCTAATGGTTCCATTTCAAACCATACGTCTCCGTATTGTCCTTTACCACCAGATTGACGGATAAATTTACCTTGAACTTTAACTTTATTTCTTATTGTTTCTTTGTAAGCAACTTGTGGTTTACCTACATTACATTCTACTTTGAATTCTCTCTTTAATCTATCAACAATGATATCTAGGTGTAATTCACCCATACCAGCAATGATTGTTTGACCTGTTTCTTGATTTGTATAAGCTTTGAATGTTGGGTCTTCTTCAGCTAATTTTGCTAAAGCTATTCCCATTTTTTCTTGAGCAGCTTTATCTTTTGGTTCAATAGCTATATCAATAACTGGTTCTGGGAATTCCATTGATTCTAGAATTATTGGATGTTCAGGATCACATAATGTATTTCCTGTTGTAACATCTTTTAATCCAACTGCAGCAGCAATATCACCAGCATATACTTTTTCAATATCTTCTCTGTGATTTGAGTGCATTTGTAGAATTCTTCCAATTCTTTCTTTTTTATCTTTACTTGAATTTAAAACTGTAGATCCTGTTTCTAATGTTCCTGAATATACTCTAAAGAAACATAATTTTCCTACAAATGGATCTGTTGCAATTTTAAATGCTAATGCAGCAAATGGTTCTGAATCAGATGTTTTAGCTTCTGTTTCAACACCATCTAATGTTGTTCCTTTGATATGTGGTATATCTAATGGAGATGGCATATAGTCAACTATTGCATTTAATAATTCTTGTACACCTTTGTTTTTATATGAAGAACCACATGTTACTGGAACGATTTGATTTGCTATTGTTCCTTTTCTTAATGCTTTTTTGATTTCTTCTTCAGATGGTTCTTTTCCATCTAAATAATTCATCATTAATTCTTCATCTTGTTCACATGCAGCTTCAATCATTGTAGTTCTCCATTTTTTAGCTTCTTCTAACATATCTTCTGGAATATCTGTTTCTTCAATTTCTTTTCCTAAATCATCTTTATGAATAAATGCTTTCATTTTTATTAAGTCAACAATTCCTTTGAAATTGTCTTCTGCACCTATAGGCAATTGGATTGGAACTGGATGAGCTCCTAATCTTTCTTTTATTTGGTTTATACAACCATAGAAATCAGCACCAGTAATATCCATTTTGTTTACATATACCATTCTTGGTACCATGTATTTATCAGCTTGTCTCCAAACTGTTTCAGATTGTGGTTGAACTCCACCTTTTGCAGCAAGTACTAGAACAGCACCGTCAAGAACTCTTAAAGATCTCTCAACCTCAACTGTAAAGTCAACGTGTCCTGGGGTATCGATAATGTTTATTCTATTACCTAACCAGTGGCAAGTTGTAGCAGCTGATGTAATTGTAATACCTCTTTCTTGCTCTTGGGCCATCCAGTCCATAGTAGCAGCACCATCATGAACCTCACCTATTTTGTGTGTTCTTCCTGTGTAGAAAAGTATTCTCTCTGTTGTTGTTGTCTTTCCTGCATCAATGTGAGCCATTATTCCTATATTTCTTGTTTTTTCTAAAGGAAATTCTC
>OLPQ01000093.1_pt1 | contig 75304 bp, 61 predicted proteins | sample 1672451 | NCBI WGS metagenome assembly OLPQ01 (sample SAMEA3136687, study PRJEB25190) | human gut metagenome | biome: human gut; feature: human-associated habitat; material: faeces | place: Austria | collected 2013
TGACAAAGAAAGCGGCGCAATAGAACGGCGACGCAGTATAAGGCAAATCGGATACGTTCCTTTTGTGCCGAGCCATGCGGTGGGTACGCCATGACCTTTTTCTTAACCGAAAAGCGAGCGAGAAATACCACACCGTAAAGCAGTGATAGCACCCTGCGGGCGATAACGCACAGAATATATAATGATACTTCCTTACAGCCATAGTCCGAGCGTTAGAAGCGTCGCAGGCAATTGGTAGGGCTTCGGCAGACCGCCGGAGGGGTGCAAGTCCCATGAGGTTACGCTAATAGCCGTCCGATTAAAGCCTATGTTACACATTAACTTTTGACCCATTAAGAAAGGGGGACGACAAATTGAACAATAACGACGTGCCGATTTGGGAAAAGTACACTCTTACCATAGAAGAAGCAGCAAAATATTTCCGTATCGGAGAAAGCAAGCTGCGGAAACTGGCAGAAGAAAATCCCGTCCCGGACTGGGTAATGATGAACGGAAACCGTATTCAGATTAAGCGTAAGCAGTTTGAAAAAATGATTGATACGGTGGACGCAATCTAATAGTGAAATCGAGCCTTGAATGTGGTACAATGTAGTCAAGCATATCAAGGCTCTTTCCATTATGGAAAGGAGCATAACGATGTCGGAAAAAAGACGGGATAATAAAAATCGTATTCTCCGCACCGGAGAGAGCCAGAGAAAAGACGGAAGATATGCTTACAAATATATAGATACCTTTGGGAAACCGCAGTTTGTTTATTCTTGGAAGTTAGTGCCTACGGACAAAACCCCGGCAGGAAAGCGCGACGATATAGCGTTGAGGGAAAAAGAGAAAGAAATCCAAAAAGACCTTGACGACGGTATCGACCATATCGGAAAGAAAATGACGGTCTGCCAACTCTACGCAAAGCAGATACGCCACCGGGCAAATGTGCGGCATGGTACAAAACAGGGGCGAAAACAGCTCATGCGGATTTTGCAGGAGGATAAACTTGGAGCCTGCCGGATTGAAAATGTGAAGCTCTCCGACGCAAAGGAATGGGCGTTACGCATGAAAGAAAAAGGTTACGGCTTCAAGACTATCAACAACCATAAGCGTTCCTTAAAGGCTGCCTTTTACACAGCCATACAGGACGATTGTATTCGTAAAAATCCATTTGACTTCCAGTTGAACACAGTCCTTGAAGATGATACGGAACCAAAGGAACCTCTATCCCCTACGCAGGAAGCGGCTTTTCTGTCCTTTGTGCAGCATGATAAAGTCTATCAGAAATACTACGACGAGATTATCATACTGTTAGGGACAGGGCTTCGCATTTCGGAACTCTGCGGACTGACGGAAGCTGACATTGACTTAGACAAACAGCTTATCAATGTAGACCACCAACTTTTGAAGATTGCAGACGTGGGCTACTATGTGGAAACGCCTAAGACCAAAAGCGGCAACCGGGTTATTCCTATGAGTGAAAAAGTGTTGGAAGCATTTCAACGGGTGCTGAACAAACGGAAATATGCACAGCCTGTTATTTTGGAGGGCTACACAAAGTTTCTGTTCCTTAACCGGAACGGCTTGCCAAAAGTGGCAGTCAACTATGAAAGTATGTTCCGGGGGCTTGTAAGGAAATATAACAAAACGCAAAAGGTAGCATTGCCAAAAGTAATGACACCGCACACCTTACGCCACACATTCTGCACCACGTTAGCAAATGCGGGAATGAACCCCAAAGCATTGCAGTACATCATGGGACATTCCAACATCAATATGACGCTAAACTATTACGCACACACAACTTCCGAAACGTCAATAACCGAAATGAAGCGGCTGATTGCATAGTAGTAAATGGAGAATTTACTACTCCACATACTACTTTTGAACACAAAAACATACGGGGATATAAGAAGATTTGAGAGTATCTTCCACAATGAAAAATGCCGGAAAAGCCTGTAACAATAGGCTATACCGGCATATAAGAACTTTTGAAAAGATAATCAAAAATTACTTTGTGATTTATTCAAAAAACTTAATGAATCCGATTTCTGCCAGGTAGTAAGTGACTGGACAGGATTTGCAGGAGCAATCAACAATGGTGATGTAGCATGTGTTATGAGAGGCAGCTGGATTACATCTACAATTATGGCTGGCGAAGATCAGAGCGGAAAATGGAAAATGGCACCTATTCCGAAGATGAGCACAGAAGGTGCTACTCACTATTCCAACCAGGGTGGTTCAAGCTGGTTCGTTCTGAAGAATTCTAAAAACGCAGAAGCAGCTGCCAAATTCCTTGGTAAAACCTTCGGTGGAAGCGTCGAGATGTATGATTCTCTTATGAAGAGCAATAACATTATCGGAACTTACCTTCCTGCATCTGATTGTGAAGCTGTAGAAGCTGCATCTGATTTCTTCAGCGGACAGCAGATTAATAAAACACTGGTAGAGTGGGAAGCTCAGATCCCATCTGTAAACACCGGCGCATTCAGCGCAGAAGCCCAGAGCGCATTACTTGCAGTGACTCCGAACATCCTTAATGGCAGCGATCTGGATACTGAATTAGCAGCGGCAGAAGAGCAGTTTAACCAGACTATTCAGTAAATAAACGTAAAGAAGATAATTAAAATAAAGAAATTAAGGGGGCGGAGTGATTCGCCCCTTTTCTAAAATAAAAAGATAATGGATATAGAACGGAAAGGAGATTCCATGAAAGGTAGCACATTGGAAAAAAAGAATTCCCGTATTGGCTGGACAATGGTAATTATTGCTTCTGTGCTGATTCTGGCATTTAGTTATATCCCTATGGTGCAGGCATTTCTTTTATCCTTAAAAACAGGAAAAGGAAATAATCTGACCTTTGGCGGCGTAGCCAACTATGTAAGAATGCTTAATGATACTGGGTTTAAAACAACGATTGGTAATACATTATTTTATGCAGTGATCCAGATCCCAATCATGCTGCTTCTTGCATTATTAGTTGCAGTCTTATTGAATTCTGAAACCTTAAAACTGAAAGGCTTTTACAGAACCTGTATCTTTCTGCCATGCGTAACTTCTCCTATTTCTTACGCAATTCTGTTTAAGAACATTTTTGCAACAGATGGAGTTGTGAACCATGTTCTGTTATCACTTGGACTGATTAAATCCCCAATTGCATTTATTTTGGATCCTGTCTGGGCAAAATTCGTTATCATCATCGCCCTGATCTGGCGTTATTCCGGATACTATATGATCTTCTTTTTATCTGCACTGCAAAATACAGATAAGTCAGTATACGAAGCTGCTAAAATTGACGGGGCTAATTTCAGACAGTCCTTCTTTAAGATCACAATGCCGATACTGAAGCCAATTATATTCCTTACCAGCATTATGGCAGTAACCAACACACTTCAGCTGTTCGATGAGGTTGTAAACCTGACAGGAGGCGGCCCTGGAAATGCAACCAGAACGATTTCCGAATACATTTATGATCTTTCCTTTAACTATGTTCCGAATTATGGATATGCAGCAGCTGTTTCTTATGTGGTCCTGGTGATCATTGTACTTATTACAATCGTTCAGAAGAAAGTGACAGGTGATCATGATGAATAAAAAACATTTAATTGGTGAAGGTTTTAAACATGTATTTTTGATGACATTGTCATTACTTTGTGTATTCCCATTTTACTGGATGATTGTGGGAATGACAAATAGCTCTGCTGACATTACAATGGGAAAACTCACCTTTGGAAATAAACTGGCAGAAAATGTTACAAATGCTTTTAACTATTCCAATCTGTGGAGAGCATTTGGAAACTCCCTTTTACTGGCGGTAATCGTTACCGGTATAGGTCTTTTAATCTGCTCCATTGCAGGTTATGCCTTCGTTGTATTTCCAAGCCGTGGAAAAGAAATCCTTTTCCTTGCGCTGATCGCATCCATGATGGTACCTTTTGCAGCAAAGATTATTCCAATGTTTCGTATGTTTTCCAAAATGGGACTTTTAAACAATTATCTGGCAATTATTCTTCCGGCAATCGGCTCTCCGTTTTTGATTTTCTTCTTTAAGCAGAATGCCTATTCCTTCCCGAAGGATACGCTGGAAGCAGCCAGAATGGACGGACTGAATGAATATCAGATCTTTTTCAAAATTTTTATGCCAATGATGAAGTCCACATATGCTGCAGCCGGAATATTCATGTTCATGGCAAGCTGGAACAACTACATGTGGCCACTGATCGCACTGCAGAGTGACACAAAATTTACACTGCCGCTGGTGGTAGCAAACCTTGCCTCCGGATTTACACCGGATTATGGTATGACAATGGTTGGTATTGTGCTTTCCACATTGCCAACAATCATAGTATTCTTTACCTTACAGAAATCCTTCGTTGAAGGTATGACTGGATCTGTTAAATAAAAATACAAACAATTAAGGAGACACAGGAATGAAAGGACAGAAAATAAAAGAACTCTATTTCGGAGGAGACTACAATCCGGACCAGTGGGATGAGGCTACCATCCGCAAGGATATGGAATACTTCAAGAAATGCCATATCAATTATGTCGCTCTTCCCGTTTTTTCCTGGGCAAAGCTTGAGCCGGAAGAAGGCGTTTATAATTTTGAATGGCTGGATAAGATCCTGGACATTCTCTGGGAAAATAAAATTTACGTTTGCCTTGCCACTTCTACTGCAGCACAGCCGGAATGGATGAGCAAGAAATATCCGGAAATTATGCCTGTAGATAATAACGGACTGAAGCGCACTCACGGAATGCGTAATTTCTATTGTGTAAACAGCGAAAAATACAGAGAAAGAGCAGCTGCCCTTGCGGAGCAGATGGCACTTCGATACAAAGACTATCCGGGGCTTGTGGCATGGCATGTAGCTAATGAGTACAGTACATTCTGCCACTGCGAAAACTGCGAGAAGAAGTTTCGTGTATGGTTGAAAAAGAAATATGGAACTACAGAAGAATTGAATAAGAGATGGAACACCTCCTTCTGGGGTAGAACAGTTTATGATTTTGATACCATCATGCTTCCCACAGAAAGAAATGATGATGACAGATTTTTCCCGGCAAAGCAGCTGGATTACCAGCGGTTTGTTACCGATACTACAGAGGAATGCTTCTTAAACGAAGCTGGCGTACTTCGCAGAATTACTCCGGACATTCCGGTGTTCAGTAATATTTCCGGATTTATTAAAAAGCTGAATCAGTTTCAGCTGACCAGAAATATGGACATTGTGGGGTGGGACAACTATCCGTCACCAAAGGATGACGCTGCTTTCCCGGCATTAAAGCATGATATTATGAGAGGGCTAAAGGACGGTGCCTCTTACATGGTTGCAGAGCAGTCTCCGAACCAGCAAAACTGGCAGCCATATAATAAGCTGAAAAGACCTGGAGAGGCAAGACTTCTTGCATATCAGGGAATTGCTCATGGTGCAGACAGCTCTTTATATTTCCAGATGCGTCAGTCTGTTGGCGGACAGGAGAAATTCCATGGTGCAATTATTTCCCATGCAGGAACAGATGATACCAGAATCTTCAGGGAGTTTGAGCAGCTGGGAGCTGAGCTTCATCAGCTTGGCGGACAGATTCTGGATGCGAGAACAAATGCCGATGTAGGAATTCTCTTTGACTGGGACAACTGGTGGGCACTGGAGCTTTGCAGCGGCCCAACTAAGGACATGGATTACCTGCTTCAGGTGGCTCACTATTATCGTGCATTTCACAAGCAGAACATTGCAGTGGACATTGTGAAATTCACAAGTGACCTAGATTCCTATAAGGTTGTGGTTGCACCTCTTGCATACATGGTAAAGCCTGGATTTGCAGAGCGACTGACTAAATTTGTGGAAAACGGCGGAACACTGATTGGAACCTATATGACAGGCATTGCAGATGAAACAGACCGCTGCATCTTTGGGGCATATCCGGGCCCACTTCGCAATGTATTTGGCCTGTGGGTGGAAGAGACAGATGCACTTTATCCGGAAGAAACCAATCAGATTATTATGAATGAAAATAGGGAAGTCTACAGCTGCAGCTTCCTGTGTGACCGTCTCAGATTGGAAAATGCAAAGACACTTGGAACTTATGGAAGTGATTTCTATGCAGGAGAGCCATGCGTCACAGTAAACGAATACGGAAAAGGAAAAGCTTATTACCTTGGAACACAGCCAGATGAGGCATTTTTAAAGATGTTTGTTCATAAGGTATGCGAGGAAGCGGATGTGCATCCGGTACTTCAAGTGGAAGAAGGCATTGAGGTAACCAGCAGAGAAAATGAAAACGGCAAATTCTATTTTGTTATGAATCATAATGCGGCAGAGAAACAAATAGTGCTTCCGGAAGGCAAATGGGAAAATCTGATCGGGGCACAGACGGAAAATGGAAAACTAATTTTGAAAGCAAGAGATGTAGCTGTTTTAAAATGCCAGTAAAGTAGTGTATAATAATACCAGAGTTCAAATACCGAAAATCGCCTGCTCCTGTGCAGTGCGTTTTCCGGTGCTTATAGTGCGGTATATATTATAAAAGTCAGGGGGAGCAGATATGCCCGAAAAGAACAATTTACTGAAAAAGCAACTTCATAAAGACAGCGTTGTAAATCAGGTAGTGAAACAGATTACGGATTCGATTATTGCCGGAAACCTGAAGCCGGGTGATAAACTTCCTACTGAGCCGGAGCTGTGTGAAAATTTTGGTATTGGAAGAAATTCTGTGCGTGAAGCCATTAAAATTCTGGAAGCGTATGGGGTGGTTTACATAAAAAGAGCGGAAGGAACCTTTGTAAACGATACCTACAATCATAAAATGCTAGACCCGATGCTGTACGGAATTCTTCTGGATAAGAATATGAGAATAGACATTATTCAGGTTCGTAAAGTTCTGGATACCGGAATGCTGTATCAGATTATAGGCGGAATCACAGATGAAAAGATGAACCAGATTTTGAAGAAATTCGATAATCTGAAAACAGTTGTTTTGAGCGAAAATGTTACTGCCAAGCAGGTGTTGCAGGCTGATGTTGATTTTCATCTGACTCTTGTAGAAAGCACGGAAAATCCTATTTTATGCAACATACATGAGTATGTAGACCGAATTACCACTCCGTCCAGGGAAAAAACGGTGGAGCTGGTTCTGGAGAAGAATCAGAAAGAGACATTCATTCTGCTTCATCAAAAGATAATCAATCTTCTTCTGGAAAAAAATTATCAGAAAATCGAAAGCGTTCTGGCAGAGCATTATCAGTTCTGGGTAGAAGGCTAAGCCATGCGAAGAAAACATGACATAAAATAAAGAATGTGGACTTGAGATTTCAAAAAAAGAACTGTAAAATTTTTTATATCATATAATGTGCAAGCAGTGTGTTTATAACAAAACTGCACAATTAAAGGAGAATAACCATGCTGACAGATACAACCAGATCCCCTTACGCGAAGGTTCATGCGCTGGACGGGATGAAAGTAAAATGGACAGGCGGTCTTTGGAAGGAACGCTTTGATACCTGCGCGAACAGTACTGTGCCTCAGCTGAAGCATATGTTTGACAGCAAGGATATCAGCCATGTAGTAGAGAACTTTAAAATCTGCGCAGGAGATGCGCAGGGAGACTTTGACGGAACTGTTTTCGGAGACGGAGACTTTTATAAATGGATGGAATCTGCCATTTATACGGCTTATCAGACAGACAACCAGCTTCTGAAGGATGAGATTGAAAAATATATTGATCTCATCGGAAGAGCACAGCAGCCGGACGGCTATCTTTCCACCAAGCAGATCATTGGAGAGAGAAGCGGAAACGGCGTTTCCAGAATGGGAGATATTAACGATTTCGAGGTATACAACTTCGGACATATGTTTACAGCGGCCTGTGTACATAAAAGAATTACAGGTAAGGACAGCTTTCTTGCAATTGCAGCCAGAACGGCAGATTATCTGGAGCATCTGTATGAAGAGGCAGAGCGCACAGGAGAAGTGCAGACTGCAGTCTGCCCTTCCCACTATATGGGACTTGTGGAAATGTACCGTACTACTGGCGAAGCGCGTTATCTGAAGCTTGCAAAGCAGGCGATTGCGCTTCGTGACAGCGTAAAGAACGGTTTGGATGACAACCAGGATAAGATTCCGCTGAAGCAGCATGAGAAAATTCTTGGACATGCAGTTCGTGCCAATTATCTCTATGCAGGTGTAGCAGATCTTTGCCTGGAAGAGGAAGATCCGGACTATATCAATGTTCTCCACAAAGTATGGAGAAGCCTTGTGGATAAAAAGCTTTATATTACCGGCGGATGTGGAGCCTTGTATAATGGTGCCTCTCCGTATGGATACTTTTTTGATCATCAGCTTGTTCATCAGGCATATGGCTATGAATACCAGCTTCCGAATATTACTGCATACAATGAAACCTGTGCATCTCTTGGCGGCGTTTTCTGGGCATACCGCATGTTCCAGCTGGAACCAAAGGCAGAGTACTTTGATATTCTGGAACGAATGATGCTGAATACCAACCTGGCTGCACTGAGCCTGGACGGAAAAAGATTTTTCTATGAAAATATGTTAAGACGTGCCAGGAAGCTTGACTATAAGCTGATCTGGCCTCTTACAAGAAGCGAATATATTCTCAGCTACTGCTGTCCTCCAAACCTGGCAAGAACCATCGCCCAGTCCAGCGAATATGCATATCTTACATCTGATAACAGCGTATGGACCGGTATGTACGGTGCTAGTGAAGCACAGGTGAAGCTGGAAAATGGCGGAGAATTCACATTGGTACAGTCCACCGATTATCCGTTCGATGGAGCAATCCGCTTTACAGCAAAGAATGTGAAGGTAAATGCTTCTGTTCACTTAAGACTGCGTGTTCCGGGATGGGCAGCTTGTGGTCACATCAAGGGCGCTGGCACAGACCGCGAGCTGACAGCAGCAGATGCAGGCACTTATCTGGATATTCTCGTAGAGGATTTACAGAATATGGATGTACAGCTGAATCTGGATATGAAGATCCGCTATACAGTAGCTAATAACATGGTTGAAGAAACTGTGGGACAGGCTGCAATTGAGAGAGGACCATTGGTATATTGCTGCGAGAGTGTAGATACCCATGCATCGACTCTGGATGACATTTATCTGGATCTGAATGCAGAGTTTGTTCCTGTTGAATTTGAAATCGAGGGAAGAAAAATGACAGCCCTCGAGACTGAGGAATATACCATTGACCGTTCTGAGTTTGACAGAAATGCTCTGTATCAGCCGCTGAAATACCATGGTATGAGCAAAAAGCATGTACGTCTGATTCCATATTATGCATGGGATAACCGTGATTACGGTGAGATGAGAATCTGGTTTCCAATCGCATATACCGTATAAAAATGGGTACTGTGCCCGTAATTGACTGGGCAATAAGACACCAACAGAATGGAGAGTTATAGAAGCTATGGAATGCAAAGTAATTCCTTTCCAGACTGCTGCGGAAAGAGACAAAACAGATGCCGACAAAGCAGAAGCACTTCTTTCCAAGGCAATGGAAGGTTTTCATAAAAAATTAGTAGTACTGGATGATGATCCGACTGGAGTTCAGACCGTTCATGATGTGTCTGTTTATACTGACTGGGAAGAAGAATCCATTCGCAAGGGATTTGAGGAAAAAGAAAACATGTTTTTTATCCTCACCAATTCACGGAGCTTTTCTGTAGAGGAAACTACAAGAGTTCATCTGGATATTGCCGCAAGAGTGGCAAAGGTTGCCAGAGAACTGGGACAGGATTTTATGATTATTTCCCGTGGAGATTCTACTTTAAGAGGTCACTATCCGCTGGAAACACAGCTTCTGGCAGACGGTCTGATAAAAAATGAGGGCGCTGTTGTTGATGGGGAGATTATCTGCCCGTTTTTCCCAGAGGGCGGACGCTATACAATGGATAACATCCATTATGTAAAAGAACAGGACAATCTGGTTCCTGCCGGAATGACAGAGTTTGCAAAAGACAAGACCTTCGGCTACAAATCCTCCGACCTTACGGAATATGTTGAGGAAAAAACAGCCGGAAAATATAAAAAAGAAGACTGCATCACAATTTCTCTGGAAGAGCTGAATGCGTTGGATATACAGGGGATCAAAGCAAAGCTTATATCTGCGAAAGACATGGCGAAGATTATTGTGAATGCAGTTTCCTACGCAGATCTGAAGGTTTTTTGTACAGCACTGGTGCTTGCTATGAAAGAGGGAAAACATTATATGGCAAGAACAGCAGCAGCTTTTACCAAGGTAATGGGACGCATTCTGGACCAGCCTCTTCTTGGAAAAGCACAGCTGGAGGGTGCGACCAAAAACGGTGGAATCGTTCTGATCGGTTCCCACGTGAAGAAGACTACAGACCAGCTGAACTGTCTGAAGGAACTGGACGGACAGGTCGATTTTATGGAATTCCAGGTAAACACCGTTTTCGAAGAAAATGGTCTGGAGAAAGAGGTAGAGAGAACGGTGAAGGCAGCAGAGGAAAAAATCCTTTCAGGCAGAACCGTTGTAATTTATACAAGCAGACAGCTTCTTGCACCGGAGAACATGACTCCGGAGGAGAAACTGCAGATTTCCGTAAAAATTTCCAATGCTGTGACAAGTATTATCGGCAAGCTTCAGGTGAAACCGAAATTTATTATAGCAAAAGGCGGAATCACATCCTCAGATGTGGGAACCAAGGCACTTCATGTAAAGAAAGCCCGGGTTATGGGTCAGGTGAAGAAGGGAATTCCGGTTTGGATGACCGGAGAAGAGAGTAAATTCCCCGGAATGCCTTATATTATTTTCCCAGGCAATGTAGGGGAAGTAAGTACTCTGAAGGAAATCGTGGAAGAATTAATTTGAAAAGCTGTGAAATCATGAAAAGCATGATGTAACCATAAGATCTACTTAAATGGGAGGTAATAAGATGAGAAAAGTAATTATTTCTCTGGCACCTGTACAGGCAGGAACCAGTGTGGATGCAGTAAAACTTGCAGAGGATGTTGAGAAAAGCGTAAAGCTTGGCGCAGCCATGTGCCATCTTCACTGCCGTAAACCGGATGGAAGCCTTACACCGGATATTTCTTACATGTCTGAGTGCTTTGACGAGATTTTGAAACGTACAGATGTAGTTGTTCAGGCTTCTACAGGTGGTGTCTCTGATATGAATATTCAGGATCGCTGTAACCCCTTGGATTATCCCAAGGTAGAGAGTGCATCACTGAACGGTGGAAGCACAAACCTGGGAGAGGCAGTATATATCAATTCCTTTGACGATATCCGCTACTGTGCAGATGCAGTTTATAAAAGAGGGATTCTTCCGGAAACTGAGGTTTTTGATATCGGAATGCTGCATAATATGGCAGTTGTGAAATCTGAGCAGCCATTTGCAGACCCCATGTTATTCAACCTGGTATTCGGTCACAAGGGTGGCATGCAGCCTACACCTGAAATGTTGGCAGCTTTTCGCTCCTTTGTTCCATCCGATGCACTTTGGGGTGTTACTCATTTTGGACGTGACAACTGGACATTCCTGGCAGCTGCTATCGCTATGGGCTCAACTGTAGTCCGTGTAGGTTTTGAAGACAGCCATTATCTTGAAGATGGCGTGGATGCCCAGTACAACTGGCAGGTTGTTGAGAAGCTGGTGAACCTGATCCGCGCTATGGGTCTGGAGCCTGCAACACCAGATGAAGCAAGACAGATGCTGAAGCTTAGAAAACGCTAAATGAATTCCTGCATACAGGAATCGTTTGTATAAAGAAAGGTCAGGGATAAGAAATGCTCGCAATTAAGAAAATTTATATGGATTATGAAACAGCTCCTGTAGGCGTTTCTCATATGCCGCAGTTTGCCTGGGAGCTTGTCAGTGATAAGAAAAATGTAAAACAGAAATCCTATGAGCTTCAGATCGCAAAGGATGCTGATTTTACAGATTTGATTTACAACAGCGGAAAAACAGAGTCTGAGGAGTCTGCTCATGTTTATGCCAATGGGAGCCTGGAAAATGCGAAACGCTATTTTGTCCGCGTGAAAGCTGCAGACGGAGAGGAAGAAACTTTGTGGAGTGACACCGCTTCCTTTGTAACTGCACTTGCAGGCGTAAATGGCGAGTGGGAGGAAGGCGCACCTGCATGGAAAGCTCCTTTTGTATCTGCCGAGACAGACGATTCCTACAAAAATGTTTCCAAGGGAACCTATGTAAGAGGAAGCTTTGAAATTAAAAAAGAAGTAAAGGAAGCCTATGCATTTACCACTGCCCTTGGTCTGTATCAGTTCTATCTGAACGGCAGAAAGGTTGGCGAGGATGAAATGACACCTGGATGGACTTCTTATAGGAGACATCTTCTTTACCAGACCTATGACGTAACGGAATATCTGCAGAAGGGTATAAACGGTGCCGGTGCTATGCTTGCTCCTGGTTGGTATAAGGGTGTTATGGGACTTACAAAAGCCCGCAACAATTATGGTGATCAGACAGCGTTTACCATGGAGATCGTGGCCCGCTATACAGATGGAACCACAGAATCTATCTGCACAGATACCTCCTGGACCGGCTGTGATTCTCCTGTTGTTTTTGCAGAAATTTACGATGGTGAAACCTATGATGCAAATCTGGAAATTCCAGACTGGTCAAAGGCAGAGACATCTTTCGGAAGCTGGAAGCCGGTACAGCTTGTATTTTTTGATACAGAGGTAATGCGTGCTCAGTATGCAGCCAAGGTTCACGTAATGGACCGCATTCCTGCAAAGCATATTTTTAAAACTCCTGCAGGAGACACGGTTGTGGACTTTGCACAGAACATGGCAGGCCGCATTGAAGTTACTGCATCCGGAAAACCAGGAGATGTAATTGAGCTTCACTGCTTTGAAGTTCTGGACAAAGACGGAAATGTTTATCTGGATAACCTTCGTGCTGCCAAGGCTACTATGAAATATATATTTGCCAAAGAGGGAACTGTTACCTGGCATCCGACCTTTACATATATGGGTTTCCAGTATGCACTGATCGTTTCCTATCCGGGAGAGCCAAAGGCAGAAAACTTTACTGCATGTACATTGCATTCTGATATGGCTTCCACAGGAAAGCTGGAGTGTTCAAACCCGCTTCTGAACCAGCTTCACCATAACTTCCTGTGGGGGCTGAAGAGTAATTTCCTGGATGTGCCTACAGACTGCCCGCAGCGTGACGAGCGTCTTGGATGGACTGGAGATGCACAGATTTTCTGCCGTACGGCAACCTATCTGATGAACACTTATACCTTCTATAAGAAATGGCTTCGTGATCTGGAGGTTGATCAGACACCGGAGGGCGGCGTACCGCACGTGGTTCCGAATATTGAAGAAGGCCGAACAGATGGCAACTGGCTTCTCAGCCAGGGACCTCATTCTGCAGCTGCATGGGCCGATGCGGCAATCATCAACCCGTGGACCATGTATTTGATGTATGGAGACAAGGATATTCTGAAAAGACAGTATAACAGCATGAAGGGCTGGATCGATTTCATGCGTGCTCATGCTGTGGATTATATCTGGAATTATAAGCTACAGTTTGGTGACTGGGTTGCACTGGATGCAGAAGAGGGAAGCTATTTCGGAGCAACTCCAAATGATCTGACCTGTACTGCATACTATGCATATTCCACCGGACTTTTTGTAAAGATGGCGAAGGCTCTTGGAAAGGATGATGTGGCAGCAGAGTATAAGGAGCTTTACAGTAAGATCGTGAAGAAATTCCAGGATACCTTCTTTGACGCAGAGGGCAATATGACGGCTCAGACACAGACCGCACATATTGTGGCACTGTATTTTCAGCTCACGCCTGAGAAATATATTGAAAAAACAGTGGAAGGCTTGAAGAAGCTGCTGGCCAAGGAAAACGGACATCTGGTTACCGGATTTGTAGGAACTCCGTATTTCTGCCATGCGCTGAGTCAGAACCATGCTCTGAAGGATGCTTATGACCTGCTTCTGAAGGAGGATTTCCCATCCTGGCTGTATCAGGTAAAGAAAGGTGCTACCACAATCTGGGAACACTGGGATGGACTGAAGGATGACGGAAGCATGTGGAGCGCAGATATGAACTCCTTCAATCATTACGCATACGGTGCCATCGGAGAGTGGATGTACCGCGCAATGGCTGGAATCGAGGCAGATCCGGAGCAGCCGGGCTTCAAGCATGCAGTGCTTTATCCGCGAATCGGAGGTAATCTGAAGTACACAGAAGGAAATTATCATAGCATTTATGGCAATGTTGGTGTAAAATGGGAAGTCCAGGGAACACAGATTCTTTTGACTGTTCAGATTCCGGTAAACACAACTGCCCAGATTCGTCTGGATCAGGCGAAAGCTGTTGTAAAAAGCGATGGGCTTACCTTTACGAAGGCAGCAGATTACATGAGTGCTGAAGCAGGAAGCGGAACTTACCACATTGTGTTTGAACAGTAATTTAAAATATTTTTGCGGCACAATATGAAAGGGTGATGAGAATATGGAAAAGAAAAAACAGGCTTCGGGAATACAAAAAGCATGGAGGCAGCTGAGTATTCAGAACCAGATTTTTCTTTCCATGTTTCTTATCACCCTTTTAGGTGTTGGGGTTTTGATGAATATTGTATATAAAGCCTCTGTTGATGCGATTGAGCAGAATTACCGGGCTTCTTATCAATCTACGCTTAAGAATTCCAGCCGTGTGCTGGATATGAATCTGAAAAACATTGTGGATGTTGGACGAAGCTTTCTCAATGATAAGTCTTTTCAGCAGATTCTGGAAAACGGAAATAAATATGGAGGAAGTAAATTTTCTTCCGGCGACAGGACAAAGCTTCGAAAAGTGGCAAATGAGATGGCCAGTCAGCAGGTTTGGGTAAATTATATTGTATTTACAGATTTGTACGGGCATGTTTACCAGCTGAACAATATTAACCAGGGAACCTATGATTTCTATATGTATTATGCAGATAAGGATATCCTGAAAGAGGACTGGGTGAAGGCTGCCAATGAAGCTAAGGGACGAGAAGTTTTTTTTAAGGACAGCATTCTGGCAGTGGGATCTAAAGCAGGCTTTTGTTATGCAAAATATATGATCAATCCTTCTGATGGCGAGGGAATGGGATATATGGTAGTTGGCCTTAGCCAGAAGCTTTTGGGAAAATCCTTTGTCATGGGAAATGAAGGCTTTAATTCCAGCAATTTTATGGTGTTGGATGAGGATGGCGAGCTGATTTATTTTGTTGGAAATGAGGAGAGAGAAACTGCCATCATGGAAGCCTTTTCCAATCCGGAAAAAAACAGTCTGTATCTTTTTTCTTCTGTCACAAACTATACTACAGAATGGAGCATTGTAAATGTAGTAGAAAAAAATGAACTCAGTGAGGAAAGCAAGGGAATTCGGCTGATTTCATTTTGGGTAGCAGGCTGTGTTCTGGTTGTAGGCTTCATTATGGCGAGAATCATTTCCAGAACTATCAGTCAGCCTCTGAAACAGCTGGAGAATACTATTGCACAGGTTGGCGAGGGTGAACGTCATATTACAGAAGAATTCGATTACAGTGAGGTTGGCCGTATTGGTCAGAAGTTTAAGGAAATGGTTAATACGAATCTGGAGCTTTCCGAGCATCTGATGGCTGTAAAGCTGAATGAACGTGAAGCAGAGCTTTTGCTTTTGCAGTCCCAGATTAATCCTCATTTTCTTTATAATACTCTGGATTCTCTGTATTTCGTGGCAATTATGCACGGGGATGATCAGATGGCGGAGATGGTGGAAGCACTCTCCGATAATTTCAAGCTGGCACTAAATAACGGAAATAAATACATTAAGGTTGCAGATTCCGTAAAATGGATGCAGGGCTATATGAAGCTGCAGAATATGAGGTACAATAACCGTTTTGAGCTGTTTGTGGATATCAGCAGAGAAATCCTCCAGAGGGAGACGATCACCTTTATTTTCCAGCCATTTATTGAGAATGCTATGTATCACGGTCTTGAGCCCAAAATCGGTAAAGGTAAAATTTCCCTGCGAGGCTGGCAGGAGCAAAACAATATGATTTTTACCATTGAAGACGATGGTGTGGGAATTGACGATATGTCAAGACTGGAGAACGGTTACGGTGTGCGAAACGTAATTGAGCGTATAAAGCTGAATTACGGAGAAAAATATGGAGTAATCTTTGAGAGCAGTCCGGGAAAGGGAACGAAAGTGACGATTGTAGTTCCGGTAAAATAAGGAGGAATTTATGTATCGTTTAGTTGTGATTGATGATGAATATATTGTAGTGCAGGGAATCAAGGCTTTGCTTTCCCGGCTGAAGCTGGATTATGAAGTGGTAGGCGCTGCTTATGATGGTATCCAGGGGCTTGAAGTAATCAGAAACGAGAAGCCTGATGTGGTAATTACAGATATCCGTATTCCGGGGCTGGATGGCTTGTCTGTTATCGAAGCTGCCAAGGATGAATGCCCGGATACAAATTTTATTGTAATTAGCGGGTATTCTGAATTTGCGTATGCGCAGAGAGCATTGACCCTGGGTGTAAAAGATTATATTGATAAGCCGGTTACTGCAGAAAAGCTGAAAAATGCTCTTGCCCGTGTTGAAAGCGGATGGGCCAAAACCAGATATGAAGATGACAAAAAGGCACAGGCTAACAGGGAAAAATTCCAGGAGCTTGACCAGATATTTGAAGGTGGAGTACGCAGCGTCACAAGAGGAGATGCCGGATCATTTCGGGAATATTCCAGACAGGCGCTTGCCTGTCTTAAGGAACTTTATCCGGATGTACAGGATTTCCGGCGGGAATTTTACAAGCATCTTTGTGTACTTAGTGATGTGCTGATCGAGAGTCAGAAGCAGGTGGAGCGTGGTTCACTGGTTTCATTCCAGGAAATGGAAAAATGTGAGACTATGGAACAGATACAGGCCTACGGTGAGGGGGTACTTTCAGATATCAGCAAGCATCTGACAGCAGACCAGACAGGAAGCAGACACAGGGTGATCCTGGAACTGCTCACATATCTGGACGAACACTACAACCAGGACATTGGACTGAGCGAGCTTGCTGACAGAGTGGGAATGAGTACTGCATATTTAAGTGTTCTTTTTAAGACAGAAGTAGGAACCTCTTATGTAAAGTATCTTACAGACCTGCGCATTAAGAAAGCAAAAAAGCTGCTTCAGGATGGATATAAGGTTCATGAAGTAAGCGAGCTGGTAGGATATAATAATTACAGATATTTCTGCGATATTTTTAAGAAGCATGAAGGCATGACACCCAATGAATACAAAGGAAATGTATGGAATCCAGAAGGATGATATAGGAGAATACACAAAGTGCACATATTCATTAGCTTGAATATGTGCACTTTGTGTATTTAGTATAATAAACTGTCTGAATGTACTACAATTTTTATATAAAACAGTCTAAAAAAACTGTACATTACCAAAAAAATTAGGCACTGGTAAATGAACGGGAAACTGGTATTATATAAGCATAAGATATTTCCCGGGGATACAAAAACAATAAGCGAAAAACATTAAACGAGACCGAAAAAAGTAACTGGCTAACCAAAAATCAAAAATTGAAAATTCTGGAGGAATCATAATGAAAAAGAGAGCAGTAGCTATTTTAATGGCAGCATTAACAGCAAGCACCATGTTTGCAGTTCCTACATTTGCAGCAGATTATTCAGGCGAGGATCCGCAGCTTGAGAAAAACATCAAAATCCTTACCATCTGGGCAGAGGATAACGACAACGGTGTGCTGTTAAATAAGATTTGTGAAGATTATCAGAAGAATGTAAACCCGAACTTCACATGGGAATATGAGATGGTTGCTTCTGACAACCTTCAGCAGAAAATCGCTACACTGGCAGCATCCAATGACCTTCCGGATCTGTTCGCTTACGAAGCAGGTGCTCCGCTTAGCGTACTGATCGATTCCGGTAAAGTAAAAGATATTTCCGAAGCAGTTGATGAAATCGGAACAGCTGATTGCTTGAACAGCGGTGCTGTTGAGCTTCTGAAAGGATTATCCGGAACAGATGATCTTTATGATCTTCCTCTTGGACTGAACGTAGAAGGCTTCTGGTACAACAAAGCTCTGTTTGAGCAGGCAGGATGCGAGGTTCCTACTACATGGGATGAATTTGAAGAAGTTCTTCAGAAGCTTTCCGATGCTGGTATCCAGCCTCTTACAACCGGCGGATCTGACAAATGGGGTGCAACCCGTCTGATCAACGCTTACGCAGTAAGAACAGCAGGAAACGACATCATGACAAAAGCAGCTGACGGAGAAGTTCCTTACACAGATGAGAAACTGGTTGCGGCAGCTGACAAGCTTGCAGAGTGGGCTGAGAAAGGATACTTCGGAGAAGGTATTACAACAGTTGATATGAACACAGCTGGTTCCATGCTGATGAGCGGAAAAGCTGCTATCTTCTACAATGGCTCCTGGTTTACACAGAACCTGACAGATGATTCCCAGAACCCGGCAGGCGAGGATGGAATCGGATTCTTCAACATTCCGGTTGCAGACGAGTCCGTTAGCTCCGCTACTTCTTACTCTATGAACTGTGGTAACATTCTTGCTCTTGATAACGATAAATATGACGAGGCTACTGGCTGGTTCCTGAAATACTTCATGGAGAACATCGGAAACCTTGCAATGGAAGAGCAGGGAACTGTTAAAGGTTACACATATGATGTTGCAGCAGATGATATGGATGGTTACACCAAGCTTGTTCTTGATGAGATTGACAAATCCACAGAAGGATTTGCATGGTGGGAAGCAAAAATGCCTAGCGAAATCTCCAAGACTGCACAGGAAAATGTACAGCCTCTGCTGAACGGCGAAATGACTGGCGAAGAATATATGCAGTCCATCCAGGATGTATATGACATGCAGTAAGTATCAGCTTTGGCAATATAAGCTTTGAACTTCAAATGGGAGTGTTTGCCAGCAGACACTCCCATTTTTATGTTAGAAATCAGAAAGGAAGGAATTTTATGAACAAGGTATTAGGTAATAAGAAAGCGATATCCCTTTTCGTAGTTCCGGCGTTAATTATTTACACTATCATTGTAATGGTACCGGTTATCTGGTCGCTGTACTATTCATTTTTCAGCGGCAGCCCGGGACTTCAGTGGGAATTTGCCGGATTTGACAATTATGCAAGACTTTTCAGAGACAAGAACTTTTTAAATGCATTAACAGTAAACTGTAAATATGTATTGGTAGTAACCATTGGCCAGGTTGGAATGGGACTTTTACTTTCCCTGATGTTTAAATTCTGGCTGAGGAGATGCAAAACTATCGTAAGAACTCTGGTTTTCTTCCCTGTAGTACTTCCTACTGTTGCAGTAGGTCAGCTGTTTGCAAAGATTTATGAGATTCAGCCAAACTATGGTCTGTTAAACTCCTTACTTGACTCTCTTGGTTTTACAAACCTTGTTCAGCCATGGATCGGCCAGTCCAGCACAGCTCTCTGGGCATTGTGTGTAATGGATATCTGGGTAGCCATGGGATTCTATTCCGTAATTTTCTATGGTGCACTCCTTGATATCTCTGATGATATCCTGGAAGCAGCAAGAATCGATGGCTGCGGCGGATGGCAGTTATTCAAGAACATTCTTCTTCCACTGCTTCGTCCGATGGTAATCACCAGCCTTGTATTCAGCTTCTCCGGTACTGTAAAAATGTTTGAGTCCGCTATGGCTCTTACAAAGGGCGGTCCAGGAAGCGCAACCAAATCACTGTCCATGTATATGTATGACGTTGCATTTACATACAATAAGGTGGGTTACGCCAGCGTTATCGCAATCGTGATTTTCCTGATCTGTGTAGTCGGTTCTCTTGTTATTAACAAATTTGATGTGAAAGACTGAAAGGAGGAAATATTATGAAAAAAGTAAAAGCAGCTTTTCGAGGAATTGTAATTTTCCTTCTTTGCATGATTGAAATTTATCCGCTATTCTGGATGCTTACAGCATCCTTCAAGAAACAGGCTGAGTGGAGTGAGAAACCTGCCTATGCATTAAATGATGGCTTTTATTTCCAGAACTACTCTGATGCATGGACAAGAGGCCACATGTCCACATTCTTTAAGAACAGCTTGATTACCACATTAGTGGCACTGGTATTTATCGTATTCTTCTCTGTGACAGTTGGTTTCGCTGTAACCAAGATGAAATGGAAATTCAGAAATGCAGTTGCACAGTATTTCCGTTTCGGTATTATGATTCCGGTTGCAATCGCATTAATCCCGCTGTTCCAGATTTACAGCAAAACAAATATGCTGAATACCAGAACCTGTCTGATCATTACTTACATAGCTTTCGGTTTGTCACTTTCCATCTATCTGGTTCAGGGATATCTTCGCTCCTTCCCGGATGACATTATGGAAGCTGCCGTTATTGATGGCTGCGGTATCTACAGACTGATGTGGCATATTGTAACACCACTTATGAAGAACTCCATTGTAACCGTACTGGTACTTCAGTTCTTCTTCAAATGGAATGACCTTCTGTTTTCCATGACATTCATCAGCGATTCTGCACTGAAGACAGTTCAGACAGGACTTCTGTATTTCTCTGATGAGTTTGGATCCAAGAACTGGGGTGCAATCTTTGCTTCTGTATCCATGAGTGTATTCCCGCTTCTGATCCTGTACATGGCACTGAACAAGAAACTGATGGAAGGTATGACAGCAGGAGCTGTAAAGGGTTGATATTATGGAAGATAAAAGGACAGAGCAGTACAGACAGGAACTGAAAAAATTTGTAATGTCTCACACGGAGGATGTGCTGAAGAATCCGCGAAGCTTTATCCGCTATCCATTTATTGATCCAGGCTCTGTTTATGATGGAAATGTATGGGACTGGGATACCTACTGGTCCGTATATGGCTTCCTGAATCTGGCAGATTCTTACGAGAATCCGTCTGTGAAGCCGAGAATTATAGAGCATGCACAGGGAAATATCCGCAACTTTTTTGATCATCAGCTTGAAGACGGATATATTCCAATGATGATCGAGGTTGCAGACTGGCCGGAGCCGTATCTGAATATGCGGCACAAGGAAGGAAAAATTATGAATATGCATAAGCCCTTCCTTTGCAGCCAGATGTGCCTGATCAGTGATTACACAGGAGATTACAGCTGGACTGAGGAATTTCTACCTTGTGTAGCGAAATATTTCGACTGTTATGATCATTATTATTTCCACGAAAACAGTGGGCTGTATGTATGGCAGGATGATATTATGATCGGTATGGATAATGACCCGGCGACTTTTGGACGCCCGCCATTTTCCACTGCAAATATTTATCTGAACAGCTTTATGTGCGTAGAGCTTGAGGCTGGCGCAAAGCTGTACCGCCAGTTTGGAAAAGAGGAAGAGGAAAAGAAGCTTCTTGGGAAACGCGAAGCTTTGATTACAGCTATCCAGCAGGAATGCTGGGATAAGCGTGACCGCTTTTTCTATTCCGTCGATGTAGATATTAAGACCAGAAAATACGATTGGTTCCATCAGGGACTTGGAGTTTTCTGGAAAACACTGCCTATCAAGATTCGTGTATGGTCTGGCTTTATCCCCATGTATGCAGGAATTGCTACTAAAGAGCAGGCAGCAGATATGGTGAAGCATATTTTTGATCCCGATACCTTTGGTTCAGACTTTGGTCTGACCACGCTTTCAAAGGATGAGAAAATGTTTGACCTGTCTGTTACCAATAATCCGTCCAACTGGCTTGGCCCGATCTGGCTGGTTGCAAACTATGTAGTATTTCGAGGTCTTCTGAACTACGGATACCGCATGGAGGCGGAAATTATGTATAAGCGCACCATGCGCCTTCTTGGAGATGATCTGGAAAAAACGGGCAGTCTTCATGAGTATTACAATCCATTTAACGGGAAACCGATTATGAATGGAGGTTTTATCAACTGGAACATACTGGCGCTGAATATGGCAGATGAGCTGGAAGGAAAGAAACCGATGTGTCTGCAGTCGTTGTATGAGAAATAAAATGATGATGTTGGGGGCAAAAGGTTTTTTGCCACTGGTATCATAAAATGTATATTGAAAAAGATTGTAAGATTGTAGCAAGGTTGCGATTTTACAATCTTTTTTTATAAAGTGGAGGTAAGAAGAGATGATTCAAAATCCAATTCTTCCGGGATTTTGCCCGGATCCAAGTATTATCCGTGTAGGAGATGATTATTATATTGCAAATTCAAGCTTTGAGTGGTGGCCGGGTGTGAAAATTTATCATTCTAAAGACCTGAAGCATTATGAACAACTGCCATCGCCGCTGAACCGAACGAGCCAGCTTAATATGGTTGGCGAGGGTGATTCCTGCGGTGTATGGGCACCGGATATTTCCTGGGATGGGGAATACTTCTGGCTGGTTTATACGGACGTGAAAACCCGTACCGGAGGACTTTTTAACACCCATAATTACCTTGTGAAATCTAAGGACATCCGTGGCGGCTGGTCTGAGCCGGTTTATCTGAACAGCTCAGGTTTTGACCCATCTGTATTTCATGATACAGATGGCAAAATGTATATTGTGAATATGATCAACAATTTTAAGGGAATTCTGGTACAGGAGTATGACTCTGAGAAGGAATGCCTGGTAGGAGAGGCGAAAAATGTTTTCCCGGGAACCGGACGAGGCTATACAGAAGGTCCCCACATTTACCATATCGGAGAATATTATTATCTGCTGATGGCAGAAGGGGGAATCAGTTACGAGCATATGGCGACCATGGCAAGATCCCGTTCCATCTGGGGACCATACGAGGAAGATACAGGCAATCCGGTTCTGACTTCTGATGTGGAAAATCCGGAGGAGCTGCAGAAGTGCGGGCACGCAGATCTTGTATGCACTCAGAATGGGGAGTGGTACATGGTGCATCTATGCGCAAGACCACCCAAAGGAACCCGCCAGTGCGTCCTTGGCCGCGAGACCGCAATTCAGAAAATGGTGTGGAACGAAGATGGCTGGCTGCGCCTGGCCTGCGGCGGAAGGTTTGGCCAATGGGAGACGGAAGAACCGGAGGGAATTGCAGAATATATTTTCCCGGAGGAAGAGGGGAAGGATTATGGGAGAGATGACTTTGGGAGAGTTTTGGATGTGCGCTACACATCTCTGCGCCAGTCTTATGACAGCTACGCAAGTTTGACCAAGCGTCCGGGCTATCTGCGCCTCTATGGCCAGGAATCCCTGAATTCTTGCTGCAACGTCAGCATGATTGCCAGGCGCCAGCAGGCACGTCATGTTCAAGTAGAAACCAGCATTGATTTTGTGCCAACATGCAGAGAACAGATGGCTGGCTTGGCTTACATGTATGATACGGGAAACTTCTATCTTCTGGTAAAAACCAGAGACGAGGAATATGGTTGTCCGTCACTTGACCTGAAGATTCCAGCGAAGCTTCGTTTAATCCGAAGCAGCCACTTCGCAGTGGATGATGTAATCCCTCCGATTGCCATCCCCGAAAACGGCCCCCTGTTCCTGCGCACCGTCACCACCGAGGATGGCCTGCACGCGAAATTCTACTATTCCCTGGACGGACAGAATTTCCGTGAATTGGCCGAAGTCCCCACCAACATCCTCACCGACGAACAAAGTGAGGGCTTCACCGGCGCCCACTTCGGCATGTACTGCCACGACATGACAGGCGGAAGAAAATGGGCAGATTTTGATTATTTTGAGATTTTGAGAAAGTAAATATATGAAGGCAGCTACGGCTCTTGAAGTCTTAGCTGCCTTTTTTGTACCAATTTTCAAAATGCATATAATGTAAAAATGTATTTGCTAAAAAAGAACAAATGTGCAAAAAATCCGAAAATATAGGAATACTCATACTGATATGCTATTGTAATTATAAAAAAGGAGAAAAGTATGAATATTCTGGTTATAGATGTTGGGACTTCTAGTATGCGTGGAATTCTGTTTTCTCACGATGGAAATGAATTGGTGGAACATCAAAAAACTTATAAAGCCACGTATATGAAAAATGGATGGGTAGAACAATCTCCTTCAGATTGGGAAAATGCATTGTACGAGATTATGACAAATATTTCCACTGTGGCAGTTGAGAAGAGATGGACTATTGATGGAGTTACAATTACTTCACAGCGTTCCTCTGTAATTCCTGTTGACAGTGAAATTCATCCTTTATGCAATGCAATTATGTGGCAGGACAAAAGAACTACAGATATATGCGAAGTGCTTTCTGACCAGAATGATAAAGTTTTTTCTTTATGTGGTTCAAGGGTTAATCCTGTCTTTTCTGCCAGCAAGATGACATGGGTACGAAATAATTGTCCAGACTTGTATGAAAAAATATATAAATTTATGGTTATACCAGATTATCTAATTTATCTTCTAACTGGAAAGTTATGTACCGATTACACTTATGGAAGCCGTTCGTTGTTGATGAATGTATATAGTTGTCAATGGGATGATGAACTTTTAGATTTGTTTCAGGTAAAACGTGAGCATCTTTTAGATCTAATAGAACCAGGAAGCATTTGCGGATATTTAACAAAGCAGATTCAGGAGCGCACGGGATGTCCAGCCGGGATTCCTGTAGTTACTGCTGGAGGAGATCAACAATGTGGAGCAATTGGTCAGGGAATTATAAAAGAAGGAACAATGTCAGTTACGGCAGGGACTGGAGGCTTTTTAATAACAGCGGTAGATCATATACCAAAGAATATAAAACAGGATGTTATTATCGGAATGTCGTCTGTAAAGAATCAATATATGCTGGAAGCAAATATTTTGACCTGTTGTTCTGCTTTTGACTGGTTTCGAAAAGAATTTTATGAAAACATATCACTGAATGAAATTAATAAAATTCTGGAAGAAACACCTGTGGGCGCAAATGCATGCATGTGCGTGCCATATTTTCAAGGAAGAAGTACACCTGATTGGAATGATCGTGCGAGAGGAGTATTTGCAAATATATCACTTGGAACATCAAAAGCGGATATGATGCGGAGTCTTTTGGAGGGGATTTGCTTCGAGATAAAAAATGGTATTGAAAATATGGAAAAATATTTGGATATTTCAGAAATTTATGTAAATGGAGGGCTTACGAATAGCGATATTTTTAATAAAATACAGTGCAGCGTATACGGAAAAAGGATTATCAGGCGAGGGAAAACAGATGCAACAGCTAGAGGCGCATTGATGATTGCGGCAACAATTTTGGGAATGTATACAGAAATAGAAACTGCTTTTGCAAAGATTATGAGCCAAAATGAGGAAAAAATATATTATCCAGAGATGGAATCGGTTTTATTTTATGAACAGGCGCGTGAAAGGATGAACGGTTTTTACACAAAAATAAAAGAGTGAAAAAGCAGGTTGCACATATGTGCATAATCTGGGAGAACGTTGAAAACTGGAAATTCCAATGCTAAGATGAATCAACAGAAAAACGTTGAAATAAATTTAGGAGGGGAAAATGTACAGCATTCACAAAAATCCTATTGGAATTTATGAGAAAGCACTGCCAAATTCGTTTACCTGGGAAGAAAAGTTCAAGGCGGCGAAAAAAGCTGGGTTTGATTATATGGAAATATCAATAGATGAATCAGATGAGCGGTTGGCAAGGCTGGACTGGACGGATGAAGAAATTGAAAATTTGAGATCAATTATGAGGTATGAAGGAATTTCATTTCCAACAATGTGCTTGAGCGGACACAGAAGATTTCCATTTGGAAGCAAAAATGAGAATACTCGAAAAAAGGCAATGGAAATAATGGAAAAAGCAATTAATCTATCTGTAAAACTTGGAGTACGCTGTATTCAACTTGCCGCATACGATGTATATTATGAAGAATCAGATGATGAAACAAAGCAGTTGTTTGAGGAAGGTCTTCGGGGAGCTGTTGCCATGGCAGCAAGAGCTGGGGTTATACTTGCTCTTGAAATTATGGATACGAAGTTTGTTGGTACAATTGTCCGTGCCCTGCACTATCTGTATGAAATTCCCTCGCCGTATTTTAAAATCTATCCAGATATGGGAAATTTAAGTAATTTTAGTAATGATGTAACAGGGGAATTTGAACTGGGAATTTCGGAAATAGTAGCAATTCATGTAAAAGAAACTAAGCCGGGCAAATTTAAAGAAGTTCCTTTTGGAACAGGAGCAGTTCATTTTACAGAAATCTTTAGAAAATTGAAAGAACTTGATTATCATGGTATGTTTCTTATTGAAATGTGGGCAGATAACAGTGCATACCAAAGTGTTGATGAAGCATCGCAGAAAATTGCAGAGGCGTACCAGTTTGTAACTGGAAAAATGAAAGAAGCAGGAATGGAGGTTTGAAAAGATGATAAAGAAACGTGTGCTTGCGGAATTGGAAAAATGTTATTCAATTGCACCTCTGATTTATCAGAACAAATTTCATATTCTTGTGGCGGCTGAAAAAAAGAATAGATGTATTTTGTTTGATCAGGATGGAAACGAAAAAGCCACGGTGTGGGAAGGTCCTGGCGGTGTAATGACTATGGTTCAGGTTCCGGGAACGGATGGACAGTTTTTAGCAACTCACAAATTTTATTCTCCAAACGATTCGAGAGAAGCGAAAATCATTGTTGCGACTCCAGATCAAAATGGAAGATGGAAGATCAATACATTGGTGGAATTACCTTTTGTACATAGATTTGACATTTTAACTGTTGGTGAAGAAAATTATCTAATTGCATGTGCTTTAAAGTCTGGACATGAATATAAAGATGATTGGTCAACTCCAGGAAAAGTATACGGCGCAAAGTTACCGAAGGACTTAACTGGTTTTAATGAGGAAAACCAGTTATCTTTGACTGTATTAAAAGAAAATATGCTTAAAAATCACGGCTACTATCGGGTTATAGAAAATGGAAAGGTATCAGGACTTGTATGCAGTGATAATGGCGTTTTTCGTTTTTGGCCGCCTGAGCAAGAGGGGAATCCATGGAGAATTGACCAGTTGTTAGATGTGCCAGCAAGTGATGGCACTATGATTGATTTAGATGGAGATGGCAAGATGGAACTGCTTACGTTATCTCCATTCCATGGAGATGAGATTTCCATATATAAGAATATAGATAACGAATGGAAAAAAGTGTACGAGTATCCTGAAAAAGCGGAATTCCTACATGCAATTTGGAGCGGAGAATTAGGTGGGAAACGAACAATTATTGTAGGGTACCGAAAAGGCGCAAGACGCCTTCTTGCGTTTACTTGGGATGAAAATATGCAGTCTTATGCATTTAAAACACTGGACGATGACCGCGGCCCGGCTAATGCGTATGGATATCACAATGGAGAAAACGATGTATTGATAGCTGCAAATAGAGAGACAAATGAAATTGCTATGTATATCTTTGAAAATGGTGATTTATAAAATAAAGCAGAAAGAGGAAAAATAAATGAGCAAGATTAGTGAAATAACAAGACAGAGCTGGATTGAAAGTACTTTCCCAGAATGGGGAACTTGGTTGGTGGAGGATATTGAAAACGAAGTAGTTGCTCCCGGGAATGTTGCAATGTGGTGGCTGGGATGTACTGGAATATGGTTTAAGACTCCTGAAGATACCAATATTACAATTGATTTATGGTGTGGAAACGGAAAACGTACACATGGCGATGGAAAAATGAAGGTAGGACACCAGATGGCAAATATGTGCGGCGGAAGAGCTATGCAGCCAAACCTTCGCAATGTACCGTTTGTAATTGATCCGTTTGCGTTTAAGAAAGTAGATGCAGTACTTGCAACACATTATCATCAGGATCACATGTCTCCAGAGTGGGCTGCACATGTAATCAACAGCGGAATGACTACAACAGATGAAAATGGAAAAGAAATTCCGGTACCATTCATCGGACCGAAAAAATCAGTTGAGCTGTGGCAGAAATGGGGAGTTCCGGCAGATCGCTGCATTACCGTAAAGCCAGGGGATACTATTAAGATTAAGGACATTGAGATTGTTGCACTTGATTCCTTTGACAGAACCTGTATTGTAACAACAGATTCTACAGGACCAGACAGAGAAGAACTGACAGGTGTTTGCCCAACTGATATGGATGATAAAGCAGTAAACTATCTGGTAAAGACACCAGGTGGAAACATTTATCATTCCGGAGATTCCCATTTTTCCATTTATTTTGCAAAACACGGAAAGGATTATGATATTGATGTTGCATTTGGTTCTTTTGGTGAGAACCCGATCGGTATGCAGGACAAAATGACATCCATTGACATTCTGCGAATGGCAGAGAATCTGAGATGCAAGGTTGTTGTACCGATCCACTGGGATGTATGGACAAACTTCCAGGCTGACTGCGATGAAATAAAAGTTCTTTACGATTTTAAGAAAGACAGAAATGAATATAAATTCCATCCGTTCTTCTGGCAGGTCGGCGGAAAATATGTGTATCCACAGGATAAGGATAAAATATATTACCATCACCGCAGAGGATTTGAAGATTGCTTTGAAGCACCGCAAAATATTCCGTTCCGTTCTTGCTTATAAAACACATATCCTTTTTCTGTTTACAATATGCAGGGAATTTGCTAAATTATATATAATGTGCCAGGAGAAAATTTAATCCTGACGTCTATATAAAACGCAGATTTTCATAAGACGGAATACATAATACAGCAAAGAGGAGTGAAAATGTGGTGGAAGATATAAAGAATTATGAAGGAATGAGTGTCCAGGATAAATGGAATATTCTGGCAACGGTTGCCAATTTATATTATAATTCAGATTTGACACAGAATCAGATTGCAGAAAGGTTTTATACATCGAGATCGAAGATTTCCAGAATGCTGAAGGAAGCAAGAGAAATGGGAATTGTAGAGATTAATATAAAAGAACCATGGGAACGAAATCTGGAATATGAAAGGCTTTTAAAAGAAGAATTTGACCTGAAAAATATCAGAGTCATTCATCTGAAAAACGGAGATGAGGCAATTGTAGGAAAGGTGATTCCAGAAGCAGCAGCGTATTATTTGGATTCTGTGGTAAAACGCAACATGGTAGTGGGAATATCATGGGGAAACACACTGTATAAAATTGTTAAATATGTAGCTGCAAATAATCATAAAAATCTTCCAATCACAGTAGTTCCCATTATGGGAGCTGCTAATATAAGTAGTCCTAAGAAGGATGCAATGGATTTGGCAAAAGATCTAGCTTTGGCGTACGGGGGAGGATATCGCTATATTTATGCGCCTATTTTTGTAAACAGCCATGAAGTTAAAGACAGCCTTCTTCAGGATGATGGAATTCGCAATGCATTGGATTTAGCCATGAATGCAGATGTAATTTTGACAAGTGTGGGTTCAATTGTTTATAAATCATGGAGCAATTACCTAAGTGCTAAAACAATGGATGCACTGGAACGAAAAGGTGTGATTGGTCATATAGGAGGTCATTTCTTTGATATTCATGGAAATGAGCCAGCTACTTCATTGGCAGGACGTATGATTGGAATTGGCGTAGATGATTTGAGAAAGTGCCCGGAAACAATCTGCGTAGCTTATGGAGAAAATAAAGCAGAAGCTGTAATAGGAGCATTGCGTGGAAGGTTTATAAACACTTTGATTATTGATGAAAAGTGTGTGGAAAAAATATTAAGATATATTGGTAAGATGGAATAATTGTTTCTATCTCAAATATAAAAGGGAGTTCACTTTAATGCGGAACTCCCTTTTGACGGTTTAATTTAACTGTTATTTAGAAAAACTAAATACGATAGGTGTACTGTCTTCTGGAATCTGATGTAAAGATATCAACCAGTGGTTGGCTTTCTCGGTAAAGCCAGCAATAATATTACCTGGGTTTTTCATTGAAGCTATCTTACATGGCAGGGCTGGTATACGCAGTTCGCTGTCTCCTGGTTTTGGAGCATCAATAATAAGAAAAACGGATGAAGTATTTTGCGTATAATAAACGAATTCTCCCGTTGAAAGTTCTTCTTTTTGTTTGGAATAAGGTGTGGTATTGTAAATTGCATTGCCATATATGCCCAGCCATCTTCCAATGTCTAAAAGCCTTTGTTTCTGAGATTCTGGAATGGTTCCGTCGCCTTTTGGACCTACATTTAGAAGAAGATTGCCGTTAAATGCAACTGTATCTATAAGTAGATGAATCAATTCGTTGGAAGACATCATACCAGACAGATCTTCGACCTGATTGTATCCAAAGGAGAGTCCCATGCCTTGGCAGCATTCCCATTTTTCTTCAAGAAGTTTTTTGCCACGGTCATATTCTTTTGTTTTATAATCATGCCATACACCGTGCCAACGATCGTTTGTAACACCGTCAGGTACTGTATTATAATAATGAGCAAAAACGTAAGGGAGATCGTCAAGTCCTTTAAGTGGCCAATCAAGATCATTCCACAATATATCAGGATGGAAATTATCAATTAATTCAAATATCTGTTTATAAGCAAAATCTGCATATTCGTAAGTGCAGTTGTCTGGATGGTGAACCTCATAATCGCTTAGCATTGCATTGTGTGTTATGTGCCAGTTTAGCATTCCTGAGTAATAAACGCCGAAACGGAGTCCCTCTTTTCTAACAGATTCACATAGTGGTGCCATCAAATCGTGTCCAGGACCTCGTACAGCAGAATTGTAGTCGGTGTATGCAGAATTCCATAGGCAAAATCCATCGTGATGCTTAGTTGTAGGAATTACGTACTTTGCGCCGGAAGCAGCAAATAATTTTGCCCACTCATCAGGATCGTAGTTTTCGGCCTTGAATAAATCGGCAAAATTTTCATAATCAAATTCTTTTCCATATGTTTTTAAATGATGCTCATAAGATGGGCCAAATCCACAACGTACACTATTGCAATACCATTCTGCATAAGGATTGTAGGCAAACCAACGCTCATCAAAAGGAATGGTTCCGAGCCGCCCGGTAGGTTGTGCAAAAGCAGGAACAGAGTAAATTCCCCAATGAATGAAAATACCGAATTTGCTATCATGATACCATTGCGGAATGGTGTGTGTAGAGATTGATTCAAGATTAGGCTGGTAATGTTTTGGCATAATTTTTTCCTTTCTGTTGTTTAATTGTCTTTAGAATTGATTGATTTAAAACGAAGAACGTTCCAGCTAAGTGGTGGAATTTCCAATTGGTAATAGCCGTTTTCAAAGGTGCCGGTTTTTCCGGATACTGGTTTTACAAGATCTGGGAACGCCTGTGAATTTACTGCATTCCTATCTGGGTGAGACAGCTGCAGATATTCAGCTAAGTCGTAACCAGGAAAGTCTCGTAGGTTAATGGAGAGAAGAAAATTGTCCTGTTCTTCTCTGTTAAGACAGAAAATAGTGAGATCTCCATTTTCATTTGAAACTGCTATGGCACTTATAAAGGGAACATCACAGAAATCCTTGCTGTCATATCGCGGACTATCAACCAATGTTTGCAACACAGTACCCCGACCAAACAAAGATACGTGTGCGAAGGGATAGAAAATAGTCTGCACCCAGGCTGGACCATTGTCAGCAGTCATGATTGGTGCAATAACATTTACAAGCTGGGCAAGACAGCCAATTTTTATGCGATCTGCATGGGAAAGTAAGGTGATCAGCATACCACCAATCATTAGCGCATCTGTGAATGTATATACGTCTTGAAGAAGAGGTGGTGCTGTTTCCCAGCAATGTGCCGCTTGAATCAGAGGATCCAGAGGCTTGGAGTGATACCATACATTCCATTCATCAAAGGACAGATTCAATGTTTTTTTAGAATGTTTTTTTCCTTTTATAGAATCGCAAAGACAGGAAACGGTGTGAATAAAATCGTCCATATCCAAGGTATTGGCAAGAAAGTTAGCTGTATCATCATCTGGATTTTCGTAGTAACGATGAAGGGAAACATAATCTACGTAATCGTAACATTCGTTTAACATGGTAAGTTCCCAGTCACCAAAGGTTTGTATCAAAGGACCAGTAGATCCGCATGCTACTAATTCAATAGATGGATCTACGAGTTTCATTAATTTTGCAGCTTCGCGTGCTGTTTTTCCGTAGTCTACAGCGCTTTTCTGGCCTGTTTGCCAAGGAGCATCCATTTCATTTCCCAGACACCATAATTTAATATTGAAAGGATCTGGACTTCCGTTTTGAATACGTAGGTCGGACCAGTAACTTCCACCTGGATGATTTGCGTATTCTACAATGTTCCTGGCTGCATCTGCGCCTCTGGTACCTAAATTGACGGAATACATGGGAGAAATATTGGTTTTTTTACACCATTTCATAAATTCATGAAAACCAAATTCATTAGTTTCCGTGGTTTTCCAGGCTAAACTTAATCTTTTTTTTCTGGAAGCTTTGGGGCCAATAGAATCCTCCCACTGAAAACCGGAAACAAAATTACCACCTGGGTAACGGACAATAGGAATTTGCAATTTCTTTACAAGGTCAAGGACATCCTGTCGAAATCCATCCTCATCAGCAAGTGGATGTGTTGGTTCATAAATACCTCCATATATGGCACGGCCAAGGTGCTCCAAAAAAGAACCAAACAGACGGGGATCAACTGTACCTACTGTAAAAGCGCGATCAAGATAGATACTGGCTTTTTTCATGTGAATCCTCCTATAGAATGAAATTTTATATGATAATGGTAACATAAGAAACCAGGATTACAAAGTTTTAACAAGAGAATGCACAAATGTTCAAAAAAAATTTAGCACAAATGTGCGTAATTGTAAGAAATATTGATTTGACTATGCGCATATGTTATGATTTCTCTACCGCGGTAAGTAAAAAAATGTAATTTCTATCTAAAAACCTAAAAATACTGATACAAAAAAATGGAGCGGAGTTTTTACAGAAAATTTGCAAGCTGAAAGGAGAAGGAAATGAAGAAAAAACAGATTTTAAATACAGTGCTTAGTTTGGGTACAGCTGTAGCAATGGTTGCTGGTGGCGGAATGAGTGTTTTGGCAGAAACTGCTTCTGATGAGGAAGTTACACTGACCTTCTGGACACCGACATGGCGTAAGGATGCAGAATCACAGATTATAGAAGATTTTATGGCTGAAAATCCTAATATTACTATTGAGCCTACATATTATTCAACAGACGATATTAAGACCAATACAAAGATTGCAGCATCCTCTGATACACTTCCAGATATGTGGTATAACTGGTGCGGATATAATTATGCAGAATATTACGCAAGAGAGGGGCTTTGCTATGATCTTGCACAGTATGCGCAGGAAAACAACTGGGATGAGAAATTTATTGGAAGCGCACTAGACATGTGCAAATATGAAGATGGCATTTATGCATTGCCACAGGTGCTGACAGGACTGGTTGTCTGGTATAGAACTGATATTTTTGAAGAATATGGTCTGGAAGTTCCAACAACATTGGAAGAACTGGAAACGGTATGTGATACCCTGGTAGAAAATGGAGTTGCACCATTTGCAACAGGCGGAACCAGTGGATGGCATATCTTCCGTTACCTGGAAGCTCTTCTTGAATACTATGCAGGCGCTGAAGAGCATGATGCATTAAATGCGCTGGATGCTGACTGGGCGAGTTCTGAGGCTGTAACAAGTACTTTTGCAAAATTAAAAGAATGGTCTGATAAGGGATACTTCAACAACGGTTTCCTTACAGAAGATCCAAATAACTCCAAGATGTATGTATTTAGCGGTACCTGTGCAATGGTTATTGATAACTCTGGTATGGCATCTGATGTAGTAGCAAATGATTATGATGAAAGTCAGTATGGTTATTTTGCATTCCCTACAGGTCATGATGGAAATCCAGGCAGAGTTTCTGCGTATATCAAAACTGTACAGTTTAACAAGAATCTGACTGATGCACAGTTTGATGCTGCAATGAAATTCTGGAATTACTACTACAGTGATGAGAGTCTTGAGAAACATACTTCCATTGAACAGCCAACTGCATTACAGGGAGTTGCAGTTTCTGATTCTATGAAACTTGCAGATGGACTTTTGGACATGATTGATGCAAACGGAAGCTATACTACTAGCGATCAGAATATTCCAAACGAAATTATGGATGCAATTTATACTGCACAGGACTCCGTACTTCTGGAGAAAATTCAGCCAGAAGATGCTGGTGCAGAGATTCAGAAAGTTGTTGATTCCTATAAAGCTAACAATCAGTAAATAATTTATTTCTTGCGGCGCTTTAACGAGCGCCGCAAAATATAAGGAGTGATCTATAGTTGAAAGAAAAATTTAAAACAGGGCTTTTTCTTTTTCCAGCTTTGTTCATTTATATTATTGTAGTAGTTTTTCCTACAGTTTACTCGCTGTTTCTAAGTTTTTGTGACTGGAATGGACTGGGAGCAAAGAAATTTGTAGGACTTAAGAATTATATACAGCTCTTTACGTCAGACAGTGTGTTTTATACTGCTTTGAGAAATAACATCATATGGATTATTTTAACAATCTGTCTTACCGTATTGTTGGCATTGCTTTTAGCGCTCGTACTCAATCGAAGTTTCAGAGGCAGGATTGTGTACAGAGCGATTTTTTATTTTCCATATATGTTATCTTGGATTATTGTAGGCATTATTTGGAAATGGATGTACAATCCAAATTTTGGTCTGATTAATCAAGTACTCGGAATGGTGGGCCTAGATAGTCTGAAAGGTGCTTATCTTTCTAATACGAAGATGGCTTTATACTGTGTTTTTATAGCAGCATTGTGGCAAGGACTAGGACAGCCTATGCTGTATTTTCTTGCAGGTTTGCAGACCCTTCCAAATGATATTTTGGAAGCTGCGAAAATTGACGGTGCAGGAAAATTTAATTTGTTTTTCAGAGTAATTGTTCCTATGTTAAAAGAGACATTTGTAATTGTACTTGCAACGCAGATTATTGCATCTATGAAAGTTTACGATATCGTATATGTAATGACAGATGGAGGACCGGCAAATTCAACACAGACTTTAGCAACTTACATGTATAATCAAACTTTTACTTATTCCAATTTAGGCGTAGGAAGTGCTATTGCTACAGTAATGGTGTTGATTATGATGGTTGTTATTGTGCCATATGTTGCATTTTCTACGAAAGATGAATAGGGGAGGTGCTGTTTTGAAGACAAAAACAAGAAAAAAACTAACATTTTATATTTTGCTGACCCTGGCTGCTCTTTTATGGTTGGTTCCGCTGGTGATGCTATTTCTTTCCGCAATTCGCAGTACCACAGAATTTTATACAAATTTGAACTTGTTTACCATTCCAAAAGTTATAAAATGGAGTAATTTTACAGATGCATGGACCAAGGGAAATCTTGGAATTTATATGAAAAACGGTTTATTGGTAAGTTTGGTTGAAGTTCCACTGGAAGTATTATTTTCATCTATGTGTGCATTTGCATTGACCAGACTTGGGGTAAAGCACAGCAACGGAATATTTATTTTTATTCTGGTTGGTATGATGCTTCCGAGACAGATGGCGTTAATACCGCTTAATATTATGTATTCTACATTAGGAATGACAAATACTTATTTTTGTTTATGGTTTACTTATATTGGCTTTGGAATTCCTATGGGTGTGCTTGTATTCAGAGGCTTTTTCCGTGCGATTCCAAAGGAGATGGATGAGGCTGCAAATATTGATGGATGTGGAAAGTTACGGCTTTACTGGTCAATTATCATGCCTGTTGCCAAACCAGCAGTAGCAACTATGTTTATTTTGGATTTCCTGAGTACGTGGAATGAGTTCTTGCTTCAGAGTGTATTGATAACAAAGGATACAATGAAGACGGTTTCCAATGGACTGATGAGCTTTATTGGTGAATTCAGTACAGATTATGGACTTTTAAGTGCAGGTGTTCTTGTTTCAATTATTCCTGTACTGATTATTTATCTTGTATTCCAGAGACAGTTTGTAGAAGGAATGGCAGGTGCGGTTAAGGCCTGAAAAGGAGAATGATGGAATATACAAAACAGGTAAAAAAATGGGATGTATTTGAATATGTATGTCATGGTTCAGAAGATGGAAACCCTTTTGTAGATTATTGGATTAAGGGGCATTTCGTGCATGCTAAAGAAGCTGTAGAAACAGATGGTTTTTATGATGGAAATGGAACTTACCGTGTTCGTTTTATGCCGTCTTTTGAAGGCGTATATTCTTTCTTTATAGAAGGCAGCGGTTCTATACAAAGCTATAAGGGGGAATTTTTTGTGGTTCCCCCTGAAAAGGGAAATCATGGACCGGTCCGAGTAGCTAATACCTACCATTTTGCTTACGAAGATGGTACCCCGTACTATTCAATCGGAACAACCTGTTATGTTTGGGAACTTCAGACGGATGAACTGATTGAAAAGACTTTAAATAATTTAAAAAATGCTCATTTTAATAAAATAAGATTTTGTATTTGGCCAAAGCATTATGACTTTAATTTGGGAGAGCCCAGATCATATCCATATGAAGGAAAACCTATGAACAGTCAGGTGTTGAATGAGGACAACTTTCGCAGATACACCGGGAAAACAGAGGGGAACAACTGGGATTTTAAAAGATTTTGTCCAGAGCATTTCAGGCACATTGAAAATTGTATTTTAAAATTGCAGAAACTTGGAATTGAGGCAGATTTGATTGTAATGCATCCTTATGATCGCTGGGGTTTTTCTTCTATGACAAAAGAACAGGATGATCTGTACTGGAAATATGTGGTTTCACGTTTTTCTGCGTACCGGAATATATGGTGGTCGTTAGCAAATGAGTATGACTTATTAACCGAAAAGACTCAAGAAGACTGGGAGAGATATGCGCAGATTATTTGTGAAAAAGATCCATATAACCATTTGAGATCAATTCATAATTGTCGTCCTTTTTATGATTACAGGCGTCCATGGATTACTCACTGCAGCATTCAGCGCCAGGATCTGTATAAAACGGCAGAAATGGTGCAGGAGTGGAAAGAAAGGTTTAAAAAGCCTGTAATTGTAGATGAAATGGCATATGAGGGGAATTTGCCTAATGGCTGGGGAAATATTACAGGTCAGGAAATGGTAAAACGTTTCTGGGAAGCTTTTGTGCGAGGAGGCTATGCAGGACACGGAGAAACATATTTGACAGAAGAGAGAATTCTTTGGTGGTCACATGGCGGAGAATTGCGCGGAGAGAGTTGGAAACGTTTGGATTTTTTGTATAAGATTATGCTGCAGACTCCAGGAATTGGCTTAAGATTTGCTGGAACCGAAAGAGATGATGTGCACGGTGTTCCAGAAGACTTTATGTTGGAAGCAAAGAGTGGATATCAGATATATTATTATAGTTTTATGCAGCCTTGTTATGAAAAATTTTATTTTGATGATGATACAGAATATAAAGTGGAAGTAATTGACACATGGAATATGACAATCAGGGATGCTGGAATTCAAAAAGGACATTTTAAAATTTCTCTTCCAGGTACGCCATATATGGCAATTAGAATCCAGAAGGCGCACTGGAAAGAGTAGCAAACAGGAATATTGTTAGCAGGACATCAGGAGGATCAGGTATGGTTGATTTAGAACGTGAATTTCAAAGCCCATCTTCTGGATTCCGTGGAGTTCCGTTTTGGGCGTGGAATGGAAAGTTAGAAAAGGATACTTTGCAAGAGCAGGTTTCGGTATTTCAGAAAATGGGATTTGGAGGCTTTCATATACATGTACGTACGGGATTGGACGATCAATATTTGGGAACAGAGTATATGGAAGCTGTATCTACTGTTGTAGAAAAAGCAAAAGAGTGTGAATTAAAAGCGTGGCTTTATGATGAGGATCGCTGGGCATCAGGTGCCGCCGGTGGATTCGTAACAAAGGAACAGAAATATCGACAGAAATATTTGTTGTTTACACCATTTAGCTATGATGAAGTTGGACCATCAGCACCGCCGAGGGGCTTCCTATTTCCGCATAAACGTTCCTGCGAGGGAAAGCTTCTGGCGAGATATGAGGTAATATTAGATAAAGTGGGCTGTCTGGAAAACTATCGAAGAGTACAGGATGGAGATAAAACTGAGGGGCAGATTTGGTTTGCATATCTTGAATGTGCACGAGATAATCCTTGGTATAATGGACAGGCGTATGTAGATACACTCATGCCGGAAGCAATCGAAAGATTCTTAGAGATTACTCATCAGTCCTATAAGGAAAAAGTCGGAGCTTATTTTGGTGAAACAATTCCAGGATTTTTTACGGATGAACCTCAATTTGCAAAGAAAAACACATTTGCATATCCGGAAAGCATGACGGATATTACGATGCCGTGGACAGAAGATTTGGAAAAGTTTTTTTATAATGCCTATGGCTTTTCGATTCTGGACCGCTTGCCAGAGTTGTTTTGGAATTTGCCAGATAAGCAATATTCAGAGGCAAGATATGCATATCACGATTGTGTAGCAGAGCTTTTTTCAAAAGCATATTTTCAGACTTACCGTAAATGGTGTGAAAAGAATAAAGTGAAATTTACAGGACATCTGATGAAAGAACCAACCCTTCAATCTCAATGCAGTGCGGTAGGGGAAACTATGCGTTGCTATCCATATCTGGATGTACCAGGAGTGGATATGCTTCGCAAAGATATGGAGTTGACAACTGTAAAACAGGCACAATCCTCTTCAAGACAATATGGAAGAGAAGGCGTTATGAGTGAACTTTATGGCGTAACAGGCTGGGATTTTGATTTTCGTGATTACAAATTTTATGGAGATTGGCAGGCTGCGTTAGGAGTTACTTTAAGAGTTCCGCACTTATCCTGGATGTCTATGGAAGGTGAGGCTAAAAGAGATTTTCCTGCTTCTATTTTTTATCAGTCACCGTGGTACCAGGAATTTCCGTATGTGGAAGATCATTTTGCGCGTACGGGGTGGGCAATGAGCAAGGGGGATGCGGTTGTTAGAGTTGGAGTTATTCATCCGATTGAATCGTGTTGGCTTTTGTGGGGGCCAGAAAGTCAGGATGGAACTGCAAGGGAACAGTTGGACAAAAATTTCCTGAATTTAACGGAGTGGCTGCTTACAGGAAGTATTGATTTTGATTTTATATGTGAGTCCACATTGGAGAAGCAATGCAGACAGGGGGGATTTCCTTTACAGGTTGGAAAAATGGCTTATGAAGCTATTCTTATACCAGGCTGTATTACCCTGCGGAAAACTACAGTGGAAAGGCTGGAATGGTTTCAAAAAGATGGAGGCAAACTTATTTTTCTGGGTTCTGTGCCTCAGTGCATAAATGGAAAACCATCAGAGATACTGTCCGGACTTTTTGAAAAAAGTAAAGTCCTGGATTTTCAGAAGAATGTTATTTTGGATGCGTTGAGTGACTTGCGGGAAATTCAGATATTTGATGCGGATGGAAAAAGATCTGATAAATATTTGTATCAGCTTCGAAAGGAGAAAAAAAGAAGCTGGCTGTTTATTGCACATAACAAAAGACCGTATAATAAAGATATATCAAGGTACGATGAAATTTGTGTCAGAATCAGAGGCACTGGTTCTGTGAAAGTGTGGGATACTTTAACAGGAACTCAGAAAAAAATTTATTCGAAAGTTCGCAATGGATGGACAGAATTTAAGCGGCGTATTTATGATTATGACAGTTTGCTGATTTCGCTGGAAGAAGAAACGGGTGAAGCAGTAAGCATACAGGAATCTGAGGGAACAGGGATACCCGTAGCAATTCCGGAATGTGTACCCTATAGTTTAAATGAGCCTAATGTGCTTCTTCTGGATAGAGCTGAATATGCGTTGAATGAGGAACCATATCAGTCAGCTGAGGAAATTTTGCGGCTGGATAATTTATGCAGAGAACGTCTGGGAATGCCGGTGAGAGGCATGGCTATTATGCAGCCATGGGCCGATAAAAAGAAAATTGCAGAACATTGTATATGGCTGCGTTTTACTATTGAAAGTGAAGTGTGTCTGGATAAGATTTTTCTGGGAGCAGAAAGACCGGAAAAAAAGAAAATTGTGTGGAATGGAGAAATTGTAAAGTGTGATTCAGCAGGGTGGTATGTAGATAAACATATTAAAAAGATACCGCTATGCGGATTGAAAAAAGGTAAAAACGTTTTAGAAATTAAGCAGCCTTTTGGAATTGGAACAAATACGGAATGGTTTTATCTGCTGGGGAATTTTGGAGTTCACATAAAAGGAACCGAAAAGAAACTTCTTCCGATAGATGAAAAAATTAGTTTTGGTGATATACGGGAAAGTGGTCTGCCATTTTATGGAGGTGCACTTACCTATCATGTTCCACTGCAGCTGCCAAGAGGAAAAATAAAGCTGCGGGTACCGCACTACAGAGGTGGACTCATACGTGCGAATCTGGACGGGGAACAAACCAAAAGAATTGTACTTCCACCTTATATGCAGTTTTTTTCAGTATCTCAAAAAGGTCAGCATTTTCTTAATATAACAGTTTATCCATCAAGAAATAATGCATTTGGTCCAGTTCATTTGGCGGATAAATGTGAAGAGTGGCTTGGTCCATCTGCATGGAGAAGCTATGATGATGCATGGACGGATGGTTACTGTCTTAAAGAAGAGGGAATTTTATCAAAGCCAGTAATTACAATTTTGCCTGACTAACAAAATCCATTATTTCATTGATAAACCGGAAATGTAACGCCCACGTCTTTGAAGTCAACATTCCAAAGACGTGGGTTTTTATGCTATAAATTGAATTTGCTGAAATCAATGAACAGATCTTTATATATACCTGCTTTGATTATATCGTGAAACGTGTACAGGCCAAAATCACTGGCATCAAAATTGTAGACAAAAATTACATTTTTGGTTGGATCCACAATCCAATATTCTCGAACACCTGTGGCTTGGTACTTAAACAATTTAAAAAAATAATCCATGCGCTTACTACCTGGAGAAACAATTTCAATGATCCAGTCAGGAGCACCAGAACAGCCCCTGTCTGTGAGTTTGTTGGTATCGCAAATAACGCTGATATCTGGTTCTACATAATTTCTGTCGTCCTCATTCAGAAATACTGCAAATGGTGCAATATCAACTTCACAGGAACTGCCTTTTTTGTCGATATAATCAGCAATAGTGTGACTGATGGATAAAAGAAGCCTTTGATGCCTTCTGGTTGGCGGGACCATGTAATAGATCTGTCCGTCAATCAGTTCGGCTCTGGTTCCTTCTGATAAGGAATAAATATCTTCGATAGTGTATTCTTTACGCTGTGGCAATGGCATAGTAACACATCCTTTCGAGGTAATGATTATGTGCGTCACATGCTTGGTTTAATCATGGCATTGGCACACTATGTATAATAATTATATTCTTTTAGCTGAAAATAGTATAACATAAAAGACCAAAATCCTTGATTTTGCTGGGAAAGTTTATGAAAATGATTTGTACTATTGATAAGTATTGCTAAAATACAATTTGACAAATATTTCAGCTGTTTGTATAATATACTTAACAAGGGAGCCGGAAGGTGAGTGCAGATCACCCGCCCCGGCGAAATAGGATTAGTAAAAGATAGCTGTCATTCTCGCCAAAGAACAGGACGGCTATTTTTTATGTGTATAAGTCAAAATTGCAACAATTAGTAAGGCAGTTGTAAGTATAATTTGCAATTCCTCATAAGTACTTATAATGATTACTCCCTTCTGGTAAGGTGTCCAGATCGAGTGAAAGCACGTCCCCCGGCTACCCGGTTAAGTATATTATATTGTCAAGGTGCTATGATCCTCTTTTTTCTCGTAAATATCATCTCAAAATACGAATAAAGTACGTCTATTAATATATTAAAACCTGTTAAAATGAATTTGTCAAGAATAATATAAAAGCTAAAAGGAGCAGTTAAAGTTTGAAACAAATAATGAAAGGATTGCTCTTTTTGGTTAATAAATTCCTACATTTTCTTAATAAAGTTCCATTGCAAAACCCATGTTTCCTGGCGTATTATGGTAGCAGGAAACATGGGTTTTTATGTTTATGGAAAAAGAAATTTTTTAGTAAAAGGAGTATCTGATTATGGAAATGAACTATGCAAAAACTGTGGAAAAATGGGGAACCCTTGAGGTTGCAGTTAAGGGGCCGAAGGAGGGGAATCCTTTCTGCGACCAGTGGATCAAGGGAACTTTTGAGTGTAAAAATGAGAAGAAAACAGTAGACGGTTTCTATGATGGAGACGGTGTTTATAAAGTAAGATTTATGCCATCTTTTGTGGATACATATACATTTAAAATCGAATCTTCCTTCCAGACAGAAAGCGCAGAAGAAGTCAGCGGCAGTTTTGAAGCTGTAGCCCCTTCCGCAGACAACCACGGTCCAGTCCGCGTAGTCGGAACCTATTACCTGGCTTACGAGGATGGCAAGCCTTATCATTGTATTGGAACTACCTGTTATGTATGGAACCTGCAGAATGAAAAGCTTCAGGAGCAGACCCTGAAAACCCTGGAAGAAAATGCGTTTAACAAAATCCGTTTTTGCATTTTCCCGAAGCACTACGATTACAACCTTCACGAGCCAATCACCTACCCGTATGAGGGAACACCCTGCGACACTTCTGAATTAAATGAGAACAATTTCGCCGAATACAACGGCTGTGCACCTGGAAATGACTGGGACTTTACCAGATTTAATCCAGCACATTTCCAGCACATTGAAGAATGTATTAAGAAGCTGATGGCCCTTGGCATCCAGGCAGATCTGATCGTAATGCATCCATACGATAGATGGGGATTTTCCATGATGAAGGCAGAAGATGACGACCGCTACTGGAAATATGTTCTGGCACGTTTTTCCGCATATCGCAATGTATGGTGGTCACTGGCCAATGAGTACGATTTGATGCATGAGAAAACTCTCGCAGACTGGGAAAGATATGCCGCAATCATCTGCGAAAAAGATCCATATCACCACCTGAGATCCATCCACAACTGCAAAGCTTACTACGACTATAACCTGCCATGGGTAACTCACTGCAGCATCCAGCGAACCGAAACCTACCGTTCCTCCGAGCTGGTAAACGAGTGGCGTGAGAAGTACCACAAGCCAGTCGTTCTGGATGAAATCTGCTATGAAGGAAACATTCAGTTTGGCTGGGGAAACATCAGCGGAGAAGAAATGACCAGAAGATTCTGGGAGGCATTCTGCCGCGGCGGATATCCGGGACACGGTGAAACTTACCTCAGCCCGGACCGCATTCTCTGGTGGTCACACGGCGGAGTTCTGCACGGAACCTCCCCGGAGCGCATTAAATTCCTGGCAAAAATTATGGAAGAAATCCCAGGTCTTGGCGTAGAACCAATGCCATGCAAATGGGATGAAGTTGCCTGCCGCGCAGCTGGCTTCCCGGCAAGAAAAGACTATTTCATTTATTACTATACATTTATGCGCCCAAGCTTCCGTGACTTCTATTTCGACGATACCACAGAGTATCAGGTAGAAATCATTGATACCTGGGAAATGACCATCACAGACGGCGGAATCCACAAAGGACAATTCCGCGTCCAGCTTCCAGGCAAGGAATATATTGCGGTGAGAATTAAAGCTGTAAAGTAAAATTTCAAAAGCAAAATGTAAACTTGTGGCGACAAAAGTGCAGATTTATCCCCCTATTTTGCCAGAATGTCGTATTGAAAAGTGCACAATAAAATAATAAAATTAAAGCATAAAAGATACGAAATAACGAACGAAAAATTAAAATGAAAGGAGAAATAGTAAAAAAAAAACAAAATAAAGTGCAAAAAAGTTGATGGAAAATAAAACCAAGGGGGATTTTTTTATGAAAAGAAAATTAGCATTAGCACTGGCCATGATGATGGGAATTAGTTCCCTTAGTGTAACTGCATTTGCAGCAGATGATTCACTTGAAGATACTGGAAAACTGACATTGTATTATTCAAATTCAACAGAATGGGCAGATCCGATTATTCAGGAGTTTGAAGATCAGACTGGAATTGAAGTAAGCCTTGTACAGGATGGTACTTCTTCCTTATTTGCAAGAATTAAAGCTGAGGCTGGAAATCCTCAGGCCGATGTGGTATGGGGCGGAGTAATTGATACCTATCGTGCAAATCAGGATCTTCTTCAGGAATATACTTCTTCAGAGGTTGATTCCTTAAAACCAGAGGCAGTAGATCCAAACGGATATTACACTGGATTTGATATGGGACCTATGGTAATGATCTACAATACAGAATTAGTTCCAGAAGATGAAGCACCTACAAAATGGAGTGATTTACTGGATGAGAAGTACAAAGGACAGATCGCATGTGCAGATCCAACTTCTTCTTCAAGCTCATTTGCATGTATCATGTCTATTATTTTAGCGTATGGAACTGAGGATGGAAAAGGATATGATTTTGTAGAAGACCTTGTTCATAATCTGGACGGCAAGGTTTTGAGTTCTTCATCAGGTGTTTACAAGGGTGTATCCGATGGTGAATATATGGTAGGACTTACCTACGAAGAAGCAGCGCTTCGTTATATTGAGTCTGGAGCAAATATTCAGGTCGTTTATCCGGAAGAAGGAACTTCTTCAAGCCCATCAGGAGTGGCTGTTATTAAAGACTGCCAGAATCCGAAGAGTGCGCAGATGTTTATTGACTACTTAAGCGGAAAAGAAGTACAGTCACAATTAGGAGACCTGTATCGTCGTTCTGTACGTACAGATGTAGAAGATCCAGAAACAATGAAAGCATGGGATGAAATTAATTTCGTAGATATGGACATCGACTGGACATCCTCTCATACAGAAGAATTTAACGAAAAATGGAATGATTTTCTCATTGAGTAAGTAGAACAAAAAGAGGGGGCGGTTTTAAACCGCCCCATTTTTATCAGAAAATAACAGGAAAGGCGGAGAGGAAAACATGAGCAGTCAGAATGTAAAAATAGAAAATGCAACAAAAGTATATGGGGATTTTAAAGCATGTGATCATATTAGTCTTGATATAAAGGGCGGAGAATTTTTTACTCTTCTTGGTCCATCGGGATGTGGAAAAACGACTCTTCTGCGTATGATTGCCGGATTTAATACAATTGATGAAGGACAAATTTACTTTAACGATAAATTAATTAATCGTATTTCAGCTGACAAACGAAACATTGGAATGGTGTTCCAAAATTATGCAATTTTTCCACATATGACAGTTGAAGAGAATGTAGCATATGGATTGAAAGCGCGAAAGATAAAAGGAGAAGAGTTAAAAAATCGCAGCATGGAAGCTATGAAAATGATGCAGATTGATAACTTGAAGGACAGAATGCCAAGTCAGCTTTCAGGCGGCCAGCAACAGCGAGTTGCTCTTGCCAGAGCAGTGGTTATTCATCCCGATGTACTTCTTATGGACGAGCCTCTTTGCAACCTGGATGCGAAATTACGTGTTACTATGAGAACCAGCATAAAGAAAATTCAGAAACAGTTAAATATTACTACGATTTATGTAACACATGATCAGGAAGAAGCACTTGCAATTTCCGACAGAATTGCGGTTATTCATGATGGAAAAGTAGAACAGCTTGGAGCACCAAAAGAAATTTATACAAGACCGAATAATATGTTTGTTGCTAATTTCATTGGAACTTCTGGATTCCTGGATGGTACAGCTGAAAATGGCGTGGTAAGTATCAGTGGAAGCAAAAAGAAGATTGCGTTACCTATGAAAAAGACTTTTAAAGGCGCTGTGAAAATTTCGGTCAGACCAGAATATGCAGTTCTTGGGGAACCTGCTGATGGCGAAATTCCAGGAACTGTTACACTTGCAACTTTCCTTGGCGACTTCATGAATTATGAAATTCAGCTTGGTGATGGAAAAGTGATTGAAGTAAATGAGTATACAGAGCGTATGGATCACTTGTATGAAGTGGGAGATAAAGTAAGTGTGCATCTTATGGAAAAGAGAATCAGCGTTTTCGATGCAGCAACAGAAAAATCCCTCATGGAATATTGAGAGGAGGGGCAACATGGAGTCATCAAAGAAGAAAAAAATATACGAACGCCTTCATATGGACAAATTTAGTTTTTGGACCATTGTAAGTCTGGTTATTATAATTTTATGCATTATATTTATTGTTTATCCGTTTTTAAATCTGATTATACAGAGTTTCCATGATTCAAAAACAGAGACTTTTACTTTGAAAAACTATATGCGTTTTTGGGAGAAAAAGTATTATAAACAGGCGTTGGGAAACAGTTTGCTTATTAGTACAGTGGTTACAATTTTGGCAACCTGTCTCGGTGTTCCATTGGCATATATTGGAACTCGTTTCAACCTTTATTTGAAAAAACTGATTTATGTAATGATCGTTCTTTCAATGGTATCTCCGCCATTCATTGGTGCATATGCATGGATAACACTTCTTGGAAGAGCTGGTTTTATCACAAAAATTCTAGAAGGAATCGGTATTCATGTAGGAGAAATATATGGATTTAAAGGTATTGTTCTGGTATTTACCTTGAAGCTTTATCCAATGGTTTACTTATATGTATCTGGCGCTCTTGGCAGTATTGATTCTTCACTGGAAGAGGCTAGTGAAAACTTAGGAGTGTCTGGTATAAAACGAATCTTAAAGGTTACTTTTCCGGTTATTACACCAACAATTTTGTCAGCAGCATTGATGGTATTTATGACTGCATTAGCTGATTTTGGTACACCTCGACTCATCGGTGAAGGCTATAATACGCTTCCAGTTATTATTTATAAAGAATTTTTAAATGAGGTTGGTACAGATACTGGATTTGCAAGTGCTTTAAGTGTAGTTATTATTTTGATTGCATTGATTGTACTTTTCATACAGAAACGATTTGTAGACAGCAAGAGTTACAACATGACCAGTCTTCGTCCGCCGAAGGTAATTGAGTTGAGTAAGCCGAAAAAAATTCTTGCAACAGCAGTGGTATTTTTAGTATCTTTCCTGTCTGTTTTACCACAGATAACAGTTACCATTCAATCATTCCTTAAAACGAACGGACCTCTTTTTGTAAAAGGATTTAGTCTGGAAAGTTATCGACTGGTAGCAGGAAAATTAAGTCAGAGCATTACCAACACTTTTGTTTATGCGTTTATTGCATTGATTTTGATAATCATTCTTGGTCTGCTTGGAGCGTATCTGATTGTAAGAAAAAAAGGAACTGTTTCTAATCTGATTGATTTGATGCTAATGTTCCCATATGTAATTCCTGGCGCTGTTCTTGGTATTTGTCTGACAGTGTCATTTAATCAGAAACCTATACTCCTTACAGGAACTATGTGGATTATTATTTTGTCATTTGTTATTCGTAAACTGCCATATACTATGCGTTCCAGCATTGGTATTCTCTATCAGATTGACCGTTCAGTAGAAGAGGCATCTATCAGTCTTGGAGTTCCAAATATGAAGACTTTCTTCAAGACAACAGTGCCGCTTATGATTCCTGGAGTTATTTCCGGTGGAATTCTCAGTCTGATTAGTGTTATGAATACGTTAAGTGCAACTTTGATTTTGTATACAGGAACAACAGTAACCATTCCAGTTGCGATTTTTAACTGTGTAAATAACGATGCATATGGACAGGCAGCGGCATTGTCTACAATTCTTACATTAGCCACAGTGATTTGCCTGCTTGTATTTAATAAGGTTTCCGGTGGTAAGAATGTAGTATAAAATAGCAATGCATATAGTTATGCAGGATAATGTAACAGTAGGGAACCTTAAGTGTCATCATGACACAAGGTTCCCTTTTGTGCTATCATAAGCAGAGGAGGAGAATGACATGATGGGGAAATGGAAGGAAAATTATTTCTATAAAATATTTATGTCGATATTCTGTGTCTGCTTGATTCTTGCTTTAATTATATGCAGCATAACAGGCATTACTTTTTGGCGCTTTTATCAGACAAATCTTGGGAATCAGTGCATAGATGCCACGAAAAAAATACGCGATGTAATGGAGAAAATGGAAGAAAGCTACATACAGGCATTAACAGAACTGTCAGTAAGTCAAGATATAAAAGTGTTTTTGGAAGATGCTGGAAATATAAGTTCGGAGAAATACGTAAACGCAGTAAAGAAAGAACTTTATATTTACAAAAATAGCTTTGCTGAAAAAGTATCAATTAGCATTGTACGATTATCTGACAAAAAGTGGATTTCTACAACAAAACAGGAATTGGAAGATTCGCATGCAGATTTTTCTGGTTGGGGTGTATTTAGAAAAGCAAATGAAACGGCTGGGGCAGCAGTTTACTCTATTGCAAGGGACTCTCTTTTAAGCGAAAAAACTCGATTCTGTATAGCTATAGCAGTTAGAAATACATCAAAAGAGATTTTAGGTTATTTACTGCTGGAAATTCCAAGAACTACAATAGATGAAGTTATTCGGGAATATTCCAACCAGTACAATACCAGTACCTTGATTCTTAACAAAAGCAATTCCGTAATATATCATTCAGGTGGGACTGCGAAGGAAGGCCTTGGGAAAGGTGAGATGTACGGCATTGAACGGGATAATACTTCAGATTCCGGTATTACACAGTTAAATTATGCTTATGCACAAAGCAATATCATGAAGCTCTTTTTTCTCCAGGAAATTCCGGCTGGAACAGTGGGAATGCTTATGAAAACCATACTTTTGGCCATGATTCCTGGAATGCTTGCAATTGTTCTTCTTGCATTATTTTTTGCAAGGATTCTTGCAAAATCGGTATGTGATCCTATTAATGAAATGATTATTACTATGGAAAAGGTTGAAAAAGGAGATTTGTCTGTACGGGTAAATTTTCAGCGTGAAGATGAGATTGGACAGCTGGGAAGGGCGTTTGACTCTATGACCTGCAGGATCAGTGATTTGATGGAGCGAATTGATGAAGAAAAACATAGTTTATGGATTGCTGAAACTCGTTCTTTAAGTTTACAAATGAATCCACATTTCTTATATAATACACTTGATATTATCAAATGGAACGCAAAACTGAACCGGAACAAAGAAATTGTAGATACTACAGTGCTGCTTGGAAGAGTTCTTCGGAGGATAATGAATACCAAAACAGACATTGTTACAGTTGCATATGAACTGGAAATTGTAGAAGCATTTGTAGAAATACAGAAGAAACATTTTGGTGATCGTTTGACCCTGGAACTTGATGTATCAGAATCTATTAAAGAAAGAATGATTCCCAAACTTGTAATACAGCCGGTAGTAGAAAACGCAATTGTACATGGATTTTCTGGACAGGATGGAGTGTGTCAGATTAGAGTAACTGGTGAGGAAAAAGACAATTTGCTGATATTTTGTGTGGAAGATAATGGTTCTGGTATGACCAGTGAGGAACTGGAACATATTTTAGAATTCAGACAAGAAGGAAGCCATCATATAGGGTTAAATAATGTGCAGCGGCGTTTAAAAATGTTTGGTGATGAAAGCTGTGGAATAAAAGTTGAAAGTGAATATGGCAAGGGTACAAAAGTTTACATAAATCTTAAAATTACGGATGAAGAGGGCGAACGCTGATATGATAAATGTACTTTTGGTAGAAGATGAAGAATTGATTCGACAAGGAATGCGATATACAACACCATGGGAACAATATGGGTGTGAAGTCATTGGTGAGGCAAAAGATGGCGTTGAAGGAATTGAAAAAATTCTGGAATTGAAGCCTGACATTGTAATTACGGATGTAAAAATGCCCAAAATGGATGGCCTGACAATGATTGAACAGGTGCGGGAACAGGTATCCTGTGAGTATATCATTTTATCTGGATATGATGAATTTGCCTATGCAAAAAAAGCTATGCATCTGGAAGCGCATGGCTATCTGTTAAAGCCGATTGACGATAATGAACTGGAAGAAGTCTTAAGGTCGACAATACGCCGGATTGAAGAAAAAAAGATGGTATATCAGAGTCTTTCTGAAAAGAAAATATCAGAATTGAATGCAGATTGTGCTGATATGGGAAACATACAGGATAAATATCTGGAGCGTGCACTGCATGTTATGAAAGAGCGTTATCAGGAAAACCTGACCTTAAAAAGCGTAGCAGATGAGTTATATATCAGTGAGAGCTATTTGGGAAAACTATTTAAAAATAAAATGAAATGTACTTTTCTGGAGATGCTTACATTGTATAGGATTCGCGCAGCAGTATATCTGTTGCAGGAAGTAGACCAGAAAGTATATGAGATTGCGTACAAGGTGGGATATAGTGATACCAAATATTTTAGTAAAGTATTTAAAAAAGTTACAGGTGTAAAACCTATGGAAATCAAAAATGGTTATGCGCTTCCAACAGAACATATATTAAATAAAATTTAAATGTACTATGTTGAAAAACAATTGGAGGTAAGATAAATGGAAAATAATTTAAAAAGCATATGTGATATTGTCGTGGAGACTGGAAAACTAATAATTAAAAACGAAAAGGATCTTGGTATTGAGGCAAAGCCAGGAACTGCAAATTTTGTGACAGCATATGATTCGCTTGTTCAGAAAACGCTGATAAGCAAATTAAAAATATTATTTCCAGAAGCTGAATTTGTAGGGGAAGAGGATGGACGCAGCACATACAGAAAAACTGGAGAATATGCGTTTTTTATTGATCCTATCGATGGAACTACAAATTTTATTAATGATTTTAAGGCAAGTGCAATTTGTGTGGGAATGGCACGAAATGGTGTTTTAGAAATCGGAGTTGTTTATAATCCGTTTCGTGATGAGTTGTTTTATGCACAAAGGGGGGAAGGGGCTTTTTTGAATGGTCAGAGACTTAATATCGAGAATAAGGGGTTAAAAGAAGGAATTTTATGTATTGATACAGCGCCTTATAATCCAGAGATCCGACATGCTGTTTTTGAGCAAATTGAAAAATTATCTTATCAAAGTATGGATGTGCGCTGTGTAGGATCCTCTGCATTATCAATTTGTTATCTGGCTTGTGGAAGAGCTGTTGGTTATTTGTCTCCAAGATTATGTGTGTGGGATTATGCTGCTGCTTCCGTAATTTTGGAAGAGGCTGGCGGAAAGCTGACAACCAGGAATGGAGCAAATCCAGATTTTGGTACTTATATTCCTATTATCGCAGGAACCTGTAGGGGAGTGGATGAAACTCTTCAGATTATAGCGGAGTAATAAAAAGTCCTGTCGTTCTGGCAGGACTTTTTATTACTTATAGTACTGAGAATTTTATTTCACTTCTTTCATCCTCACCGCCATATACTGTCTAGCCCCCATCTTAATCCGAATTTTTCCTTCATAAACTTCCGGAAGTTCTTCTGTGGTCATATTCCAGGTGTCGATCAGTTCAATCTTGTACTTCTTTCCAGCTGGCAGCGTGTAGTTGCGGTACAGTGGGCGGAAGAAGCCGTAGTAGTACAGGAAGTAGCTTTTGCCGTCGTGGAGGCATACGGAATCCCAGTTTTCTTCGTGGTTTTCCGGGGTGAGAGTAAGAGGCTGGATGTCATCTGGAAGCTGAGCCATCTGCTCTTTCAGGAAGGCAATTCTGGCTGTGCTTTCCCCGTGAAGGGTGCCGCCGTGAGCCCACCAGATCTGGTCGCCCTGGTCCACATAGGTCTCGCCGTGGGACAGATATCCGCCGCGCATGCAGCCTTCCCAGAAGCGTCTGGTCAGCTCCTGTGCAGTCAGGCAGCCCCATCCGAAATCAATGTTTCCTTCGTATCCAACTTCGTCTACAATCACAGGCTTGCGGTACTGGTTTCTCCAGTCTGTAACCATTTCTGCGGTCTTGTAAACATCTACACGCTGAACGCTTACATGTGTGATCCAGGATCTGTTGTGGTCAAAAAGAGGAACGCAGTTGTGGATGGAACGAAGGTGTCCGTACGGGTCATTTTCCATTACAACTCTTGCGTAAGTATCCCAGTCTTCTACGGTTTTCTGAGGCATCAGATCGTATTCATTTGCCATGGACCACCAGATATTTTTGAAGTGGGAAAGACGTCTTGCAGCATAGGATAAGTAGAAAATATCCTGCTCCTTTGTCATTTTGGAAAAGCCCCAGCGGTCGTATGGATGAAGAAGAATGATGTCTGCTTCGATGCCAAGCTCGTCCAGCTGCTGGATTCTTTTTTCCAGATTTTCAAAGAACACATTATCAAATCTGGAGAAATCAAAGCCGTCTTTTGCGTTTCCCTGGAATGCATATCTTTCCGGATCTGTGGTGTTGTAGGTGTAGAATTTTGGGAAAATACACATTCTGATCTTGTTAAAAGGAGCGTTTTTCAGTGTTTCCAAAGTCTGCTCCTGCACCTGTTCGGACTGGTTGACCCATGCGTAGCAGGTGGTTCCAAAAGGCTGGAATCTGGTGCCGTCCTCGTATGCAAAATGGAATTCATCTTCTGTTACATAGAAGTTTACTTCCTTCTTTGGAAGTACATCTTTTTTCAGGCACACACGTCCATGGTTGCCTGCTGCGGCTGGTGTGCAGAGAAATTCACCTGTCTGGCCGTCCAACTGCGGGTCGCTGCTGTGTGTCTCATAAGTCCAGTTACCTTCTGCCTGAGGCATGAAACGGATGCCATATTTTCCCTGATCTTTGTAAAAACCTTTTACGGTAAGCTTCTGGATTCCATTGGAAAAATCAGCGGTAAGCTGTACATCCTGAAATGGATTTCCCTGGGATGTTCCGGAAAGTTCCAGGTCAAATACTTTATATTTTTCTACTGTTTTTGCCATAATTTTTCCCTTCTTTTTGAAAACTTTTATGCTCTCTTAGCACGCTTCTCCAGGTCTTCTACAATATGTCCATACTCTTTGTCCAGCTTGTAGAATAACAGGATGATGAACATGATCGCGAACACAACAAGCGGTACATATAAGAAGATGACGCGGATTCCGCTGATTGCGGAAGCTGGCTGTGCAGCGGAGGAGCTTACGAAACCAAATGCTGCAAGTACCCAGCCGAGAACTGCGGAGCCGATACCGGAACCGATTTTCTGTCCGATGGAGTTTGCGCTGAAAACAAGGCCCTCTGCGCGGATGCCGGATTTCCAGTCGTTGTACTCAACTGTGTCAGCAAGCATTCCGTACATAACACCGGAAAGAGCTGCGTTTCCAACACCTTTGATGATTGCTGCAATGTAAAGAACTGCATAGCTGGTTGGATTTAATAGTACCATTGCATATCCGATGAAGGAAATTGCAACACCGGAGATGGCGATTTTCTGTTTACCAATCTTGCGGATGATACCTGTGCATACTGCAAATGCTGCGAAGGAAGCGATGTTCTGGAAAATGGAAAGGTTTCCAACCAAGCTGTCATCGTTCATAATGTACTGTGCATAGTATACGTTTACACCGATAAAAGCGTTTACTACGCTGTTTAAAAAGAAGATTGCAAGAAGAATCATCCAATATTTGTTTTTAATAAGGCTTTTCAGAGCCTGTGGGATGTTGACTTTTTCTTCAGATCCGGCTTTCTTTGCTTTTTCGGTAACTGCTTCTTTGGTGGTGAAGAATACGATCAGGAAAAAGATGATCGCAACGACACCGTAGATCAGGAATGTTTTCTGCCATGCGGAAGAATCATTTCCGAAATATTTAACAAGTGGAAGAGTTGCTGCGTTTACGACCATACCGCCGCCAAATGCGAATACCATTTTGGAAATATTCAGATAGCCGCGCTCGGTTTGGTTCTTGGTCATAAGAGCTGCAAGGGAACCGAATGGCAGGTTGATCGCTGTGTATACAACAGTTACTGCCAGGTTGTAAGTGAGGAACGCATAGATGATTTTACCTGTGGTTCCAAAATCCGGTGCTGTGAACATGAGAACAAGTGACACTGCAAATGGAATGCACCACCACAGAAGCCAGGGTCTTGCTTTGCCGTGTTTGCTGTGGATCTTTTCCATCAGGGAACCAACGATCAGGTCGCTGACGCCGTCCAGGAGACGGGAGACCAGAAGAATGGTTCCAACCACACCTGCGCCAAGTCCTGCAACATTTGTGAGGAAATAGGTGAAGAAGGAGTTGACTGGTGTGTACATCATGTTGTTTGCGAAATCACCGACGCCGTAGCCGATACGTTCTTTCATATGCAGGGAACGGTTTTCGCCTTCGTATGCATTTCCTGTGCCTTTCATTTTGTTTACCTCCGTACGTTTTCTTAAACTTGTTTTAAACTTTATGACTATATTTTAATCATAATTCAACAAAAATTCAACAGAATAATCACAAAAACAGGGTTTTCTCCGTTTTATATAAAGAGATTCTGTGGGTTTTGCACATATTGATGCAAAAATAGGGCGGATTTAAACGAAATCGTTTAAATCCGCCCTGGATGAGGGTGTTTGTTTACAGGCTTTGTCTCAGCAGAATATCTGGCTGTGCGTAGATTTTGATCCGGGTAGTCCACTGCTGATGGATTTCTTTGTCCAGCAGGTCCATGGCCATGGCAGCGCGCTCAGCATGAGGGATTCTGACCTGAGTCAGCTTGGCACCGGAAAGGATGTAATCCGGAATCTCGTCAATGCCAATGGCTTTTACGCGGTCTGGAAATTTAATTCCACGTTTGCGAAGGGCAGTGGTGACGCCAATGGAAATCTGGTAGTTTTCAAAAAGAAATCCTTCCGGGAGGGGATTGTGCTTCAGCCAGGTGAGCATATTTTCGGTAATTGTGGGAATGTTGTGGCCAAGCTCTATGATATCGCTTTTGGCGGGCATGTGGTCGTTGCCGATCATGGTGTTGCGGAAAGCATCACGCCGTTTCTGGAAATTGTAGATGCTTTTGCCGGTGCACAGGTATTTGATATCGGATGCACCTGCCTGGTACAGAAGGTTCAGGCTGTTTTTCACCGCGCTTTCATTGTCGATGCAGACGCTGTTGTATTTGCCGTCGGGGGCTTCGTAGTCGTAAAGGACAATGGGCTTGTTGATTTTTTCCAGAATGGGATAGTCAGCAGGCTGCATTTCCGTGGCAAAAACGATCACGCCGGCAACAAGTTCGGTATTGCATTCTGCAATGACGGCGTTGGTTTCGTATTCGGTTTCATTGATATAGGAAAGGCCGTAGAGGTAGCCGCGGTTTCTTGCTTCTGTGTCAAAGGTGCGCAGAACTTCGGTCCACAAATCCAGCTCCGGGTCGCAGACAACCTGTTTGCGGTGGTTGATGATGAGCACCTTGATCAGACGGTGCGGTGCGTCGGGACTCTGGAAGGAGGAGTTTTCCGGGAGCACGCCGCCGTTGTTTTCCAGTTCTTTTATGCATTCCAAAACCTTCTGGCGGGTCTGTTCGTTTACGCCGGGTTTGCCGTTGACTGCGAGGGAGACGGTGGCTTTGGAAATGCCAAGATGTCTGGCGACATCGACCATTTTTACTTTCATAGGGATACCTGCCTTTCCGGGGAAAATGTGGTTGGTGAAAATTGCTTACGGGTGGAGCTGTATGGTTTGCTCATGTTTATATTTAAACATTTTAAACTATTGATTTAAACAAGTCAAGGAGGAAAACAGGTGCATATGAAGTCTAATTCTGGTTGGCGGATACTTCCTTCTCTACCCACAGCTGCAGTGCTTCAATAGCACGGGAAACTTTTTCCAGATTTTCCTGGATATTGGAAAAATCAGGAATCTCGTCCTCGGAGATCTTTCCATCTCTGGAAATTTCGATAAGGCGGTTGGTGAGCGGGTAAACAGCATTTAAGGAGGCAACGGTTTCCAGAATGATTGCCGGAAGCTCGGTCATCTCTATAGAAGGAACGTATTTCATACCGATCGGACATTCATGTGAGCAGTAGTAGTTGCAAAGCTCCGGGGCATTGTAAACCTGGGACATGCGGATCACGTCCTCGGGGGCAGGCTGTACCTTCTCATTTTCGATGCGCTCTAAGCGGTCCTCGGAAATAAATGCGAGAAGTTCAGAGGCTTTTTCCCGGGGGAGGTTGTCTTCCTCACGCAATTGCTGGTAAATGGTTTTATTTTCTCTGGTGGATTTTCTTCCCATGGATTTTTCCTTTCCCTGCTGTATTACGAACATTTCGGATGCGTTTGGTTTTTTGTGCTGCGTTGAAATTCATATTACGCAGCGTCTGCGGAATAATTGGGGTTATTCCGCAATAAATGCGGTGTATTTTCCCAGGCAAAAACACTATAATCATCCCATAAAGTTCAATACAACATCTGTTAAAGATTACGGAAAGCTTTTTAAACTGGCTTTCCGGTCTGGATTTAGTATAACACGAAAGAAGAGGGAAATGAAATGGAAGGTTACAATTTACAGAAAGAAATGAGTGAAGCGATACAGGCTGGTGAAAACGCATTGTGCAGTCTGAGGGCAGCAAGGGAAGAACTTCAGAAAGCTGGGAACTGGGGAATTGTGGATTTGTTTGGAGGCGGATTTATTACAAACCTGATCAAGCATTCCAAAATGGATAACGCTTCCCACCTGATGGAAAATGCCAAGTATGATCTGAAGAAGTTCCAGAAAGAGCTTAGGGACGTGACGATCAATACGGATTTGTCAATTGACTGCGGCGGTTTTCTTACCTTTGCCGATTTCTTCTGGGACGGCGTGGTTGCCGACTGGCTGGTACAGTCGAAAATCAATGATGCAAAGCGTCAGGTCGATGACGCGATTGCACAGGTGGAGCAGATTCTCAGGAGACTGAAGCAGTATTAAAATTTTGAATGGCAAGCTAAATTATTGATTAGATAGAAAAAATGGAGGAAAAAATTATGTTAACACTTATTATAATCGTTTTAATTCTCATGGCAATTTGCAGACCGCGCCGCTACAGAGGCTTTGGCCCGTATCACCATCATCACGGCCCGTTCTTTGGACCTCCGATGGGTGACCCGAGAGGCCCTCATGGTCCTATGTGCGGCGGCCCTTTTGACCACGGCCCTGGCGGTCCATTTGGCCCTGGTCCAAGATGGTAAATGATTTACAGAGAAAATATTAGAATTGGAATTTGATGACTGGAAATGTCTCTAACATTCTATGTGGAATGCAGGGACATTTCCGGAGAACAATTCAGATTATAAGGATAAAATCCGGAACTTTAATTCTTTGTCAAAGTTCCGGATTTTTTTATGCGTGAAAAGTAATTTGATTTATTTCTTTCTTTGATTATGGAATAAATTTAGGAATACTGCTTCTTATAATTTTCTCCCCAGGCCCACATAGCATCCATGATGGGCTTCAGGCTGTAGCCAAGCTCGGTCAGGGTGTATTCTACTCTTGGCGGCACTTCGGCGTAAACCTTGCGGGTGAGAAGTCCGGATTCTTCCATCTGGCGAAGCTGTGAGGTGAGAACCTTCTGAGATACCGTGCCGATGGATTTGCGCAGCTCACCGAACCGCTTGGTGCCAGTAAGCAGATCGCGGAGGATGAGCACCTTCCATTTATCGCTGATGAGAGTGAGGGTAGTCTCCACGGGGCAGGCTGGGAGATTGGGAGCTGTGGACTGGGATGTTGATTCATTATGTTTTTCCATTGTGATGATACAAATAGTTCTTCAGGACAAGGTGAAATTCCTGACCGGCAGTATAGTCTGCGCGCCATATGGCTGATACGGCGAAATCCCGTAACCGACGGTAAAGTCCGGATGAAAGGAGATAACAATGAATACAGAAACTGTAAAAATTGAGAATGTAAATAAAGATAATAATTTTAAAGAAAAAAATAAGATAATGCTTCAGGTGAGAATGCTGACAATGACGGCTGTATTGGCTGCAAACTATGTTATTCCGTCTGTCCACAGAAATGTATTGATATTAGTAAAATTCCGGTGGAAATCGATCAGAATCATTGTCTTCACTGTGGAAGATGTGTGGAAACTTGTCCTGCTCAGGCAATTATGAAGAGAGGACAATAATCGGAGAAAGGACTGGATAGTGGCAGGTATGAACCAAAATGAGAGACGAATTTTCCTGATTCAAGAGCTTTTAAATGAGCGGGAGAATGAAAATTATGGAACAATGTCCATTCCAAGAGAGCGGGAAGATCAGAAAATGCTTTTGCGCGGGCTGATGAATGTTCGAGTGCCGAAGAAAATAAATCCCAGATTTTTGCAGATCCAGGACGAATATTTGAGGGCAGAGATGGAAGAAAAGAATATTCTATTTAAAGAAAAAAATCAGTTGTTTTACAGAAGAAGGATGGCGAAGATCCAGCAGCTGAAAGAGGCGATTGAAGAAGCGGATGCGGTTGTGATTGGTGCAGGAGCCGGGCTTTCTACTTCAGCTGGGTTTGTATATACAGGGGAACGATTTTCGAAATATTTCGGGGATTTTACAGAAAAATATGGATTTGAGGATATGTACTCAGGTGGATTTTATCCATTTGATTCTTTGGAGGAATATTGGGGGTACTGGAGCAGATATATTTATATTAACCGATATATGAATGCGCCGAAGCCAGTGTACGAGAATCTTTTGAGACTGGTACAGGAGAAGGACTATTTCGTGCTTACAACCAATGTGGATCACTGTTTCCAGAAAGCTGGTTTTGATAAACATAGAATGTTCTATACACAGGGAGATTATGGCCTCTGGCAGTGCAGAAGACCATGCCATCATGAGACATATGATAACCGGAAAATTGTGGAGAAAATGGTAGAAGCACAGGGCTATACTGTGGCAGCAGACGGCACATTACTTGCTCCGCAACGCTCTGCACTGAAAATGACAGTTCCGTCAGAATTAGTACCTCATTGTCCAAAATGCGGCGCTCCAATGACCATGAATTTACGTGCGGACAGTACCTTTGTGGAAGATGATGGATGGCACAAAGCTGCCTCCAGATATGATGATTTCATCCGCAGACACCAGGGAATGAAGGTCCTTTTCCTCGAGCTTGGAGTGGGTTATAACACTCCCGGCATTATCAAATATCCTTTCTGGCAGATGACCGCAGGCAATCCGAAGGCTGTTTATGTATGTATCAATTACAGAGATGTCGCCTGCCTAACGGAATTACAGAACCAGGCGATTTGTATAGAGGGAGATATTGGGGAGGCGTTAGAGCGTGTTTGAAAAATCATTCCCGCAATCTGCACGCCCCACTTTGCGGTATATTTTGCAGAAAGCCTTTTTCAAACATGCTATAGTGAGATTTTGAGAGATTGTGACTATGTAGCCGCTAATATATTAGCAAGGGAAGTATGTTTTGCAGGAGTCGCTCATGAAATATTATCAGAAAGCAGTTTCTACTCCGGGAATACCGTACTATACATATGAAGAAATGCAGCAGGATCTTGCCGCTTTGCAGGCGGAGTATCCTGCTTTTTTGCAGCTGCATTCTGCTGGGAAAAGTATAGAAGGAAGAGACATTACAGAAGTAATTCTGGGAAATATAGAAAGCATATTTCATATTCTGATTCAGGCTTCCATGCATGCCAGGGAATATATGAATACAATTCTGATGATGAACCAAATAAATGATTATTTGCGGCAAAAAACTGGAAAATGTTTGGAAAATCAATCCTGTAAGCGATACGCTTCATCTCAAGATGTATATGGAATTCATACATTTTCCAGAGATAAAAAGTATATTCATAGAGCTCTAAATAACATCCAAGACATATGCTTTCATATCATCCCCATGGCAAACCCCGACGGCGTCACATTATGCCAAAATATGAATGCAGCACTGGCAAAACCTATCGTAAAAAAGTGTGCAGCAAGCAGGCAGGAAGCAAATAATTTTATCCAGAGGTGGAAAGCTAACGCCCGCGGCGTAGACCTAAACCGAAACTTCGATATAGGCTGGGCGTCCTACATAGGCGCACCTGCTCCATGCGGAGAAGGCTATAAAGGCCCATCCCCAGCCAGCGAACCGGAAACCCAGGCCATTCTTCACACTGCCAGCAAATACAAGTTTGCCTGCTGTATTTCCTATCATTCTTCCGGAAATCTCATTTATTGGGACTACGGCTGTCGCGGAAATCTCCGCCAAAAAGAACTGGCTCTTGCCAATTATGCATCCACCATAATTGGCTATCCTCTTCATTCTACCATCCAGGATGCCGCAGCCACCGCAGGCTGTAGCGACTACTTTGTTCTGAAACTGAAAATCCCCGCTATAACCATCGAAACCGGAGCCGGAGAATGCCCGTTAAGCACAGAAGAATATCCCGAAATTTATAAGAGAAATAATAATTTATGGATAAATCTGTATAGAGTAATGCAATATTTGATATAAAAAAGGGGCGCCTGATTTTCAGGTGCCCGATGTCTTATGCAATCAATTCCTCAAATTTCCCCATCTCCATAGGCTTGTAATAATAATACCCCTGCAGTTCATCGCAGCCTTCCTGAATAAGGAAATCCACCATTTCTTTGGTTTCTACGCCCTCGCAGACGATAAATTTGTTGGTGCGTTTCAGCAGGTGGAAGATTTCCTGAAGTACAATTTTGCCTTTCTCAGTAAGGTCATCAGAGAGGAAACGCTTGTCGATTTTTACCTCGTCAAACAGGATATCCTTCAGTGTATTCAGAGAAGAATAGCCAGAGCCGAAGTCATCCATAGAGATGGAAATGAACCGGAGAGACATTTAAAGACAGCGGCAGCAGTTTCAGTTCTGCGCTTCTTCTGTTTGCAAGCCACTGGAAAGCCGCCTCATAAACATAGTAATCCAGAGCCTCGATTTCTCCTGTTTCTTCCAGAATCGGAAGGAAACTATCCGGGAACCACAGCTCCCCATCTGCACGTTTCCAGCGAATCAGCACCTCGGCACTGGCAATTTTCTGGCTCTTTCCGCTGATCTTTGGCTGGAAATAAATCTGGAATTCTTTTCGTCCAAGCGACTCCAGATAATGGCGCTGTTTTTCCAGTCCGCATACTTTATTAATGATGTAAAAATGATTAAAATCTGTTAAGTTTAAAGGCACGAGGAACCCTCCTTTTTTGAATGGTTACAGGAACGGACAGACTGGGTGGATAGGTGTCCGCAGTAAGTTTGGTTACAAAGGTTAGTATAGCCTAACGAGTAGTATAGCACTCATTTCCGGAATGCGGTATAGAAAATACCTTGTTGATAAACTTTTTCAGTATTCAAAACAGGAGGGCGTTTTTTGCAGGGGAAAAATATCTTCAACAGCATTTATTTTGCCAAAGGCCTGTGTTACAATGCTTTAAGTACATATGAATATAGAAAGAACGGTAAAAAAATTTATGAGCAGTTTATCAGAACAGATAAAGAAAAACAATGCGTCTGCATTCACCCACAGTGGAAAATTCCACGCAGACGACGTATTTTCAGCCGCATTGCTGCTGTACCTGAATCCGGAAATCAACATTTCCAGAGGAAATAAGGTTCCGGAAGACTTCGACGGCATTGTTTTTGACATTGGGCGGGGGCAGTATGACCATCACCAGAAGGACAGCCGCGTCCGGGAAAACGGGGTGCCATATGCGGCATTTGGACTTCTCTGGGAGGCTCTTGGCGGGGAAATCCTTGGCCAGGAACTGGCGGAAAAATTTGACCAGACCTTTGTGCAGCCTCTTGATAACAACGACAATACAGGGGAGAAAAATGAGCTTGCCACATTGATCGGCAACTTTAATCCGGCGTGGGACGCACAGGGCGGAAACGATGAAGCCTTCTTCCAGGCCGTAAGTGTAGCCGGGATGATTCTGGAAAATAAGTTCGAGCGGTATCGTGGAAATGAGCGTGCAGATAAGAGGGTGGAGGAACTTCTGGAAGCCCATGAGAAGGCAATTCTTTCCGGGAAAAAAAGAAAAGAAGAGTCGAAAATTCTGGTTTTACCTGAGTTTGTTCCCTGCCAGAAACGGCTGTCTGAGACGGAAATTGCTTTTGTGATTTTCCCCTCAAACAGAGGCGGCTACTGCATCCAGCCACAGAAAAAAGAGTATTCCCTGAACTATAAATGCAGTTTTCCAGTGGAATGGCTGGGCCTGGAAAATGAGGAACTGATAGAGAAAACCGGGCTTGAAAGTGCCGGATTTTGTCATAAGGGCGGTTTTCTTATGACTGCTGGAACCCTTGAGGACGCTATAAAAGCCTGTGAAATCAGTCTGGAAGAGTTCCATGAAAAGCCCATTATTGTGAATTTCGGCGGAGATTTTTCCATTGATGAACTGCTTCTGCAATTGCCCAAACTGCAATCTGCAAAGGTGGTTCACATTGATTTCCCAGAGCTTCCGGAACTGGAAATGCAGGGCATTTACGGGGGAATTTTGATGGAAAGACAGGAGTGGAAAGCAGCTGTGAAGGATCAGGTAAAGATGATTCTGAAGTATAAACCAGAGGCTGTTTTTGTAGGAAATAACACATTTGCGGCGTATCCGGTGGTGCACATGCTGCGGAAAAAACACATTCCAGTTCTGACATTAGCCGAGAAAAATGGGGAGCAGATTCTGGTGAGAATCCCCTCTGGTTCGTAATAAAAAACAGAAAATATGTGACATATTTCAGCGGAATTTAATTGTGCTTGGAGTATGCTTGAAAATATGATAAGAAACAGGAGTTAAAAATGACGGAAGAGAGAAGACAGATTACAGGACATATCTTTGCCTGCGGAACCCAGATCATGTGGGGAGCAACGTTTGTATCCACTAAGGTTTTGCTTAACTATTTTTTGCCTGCGGAGGTATTGTTTACCCGCGCGGTGCTTGCATTTCTGGCGTTGCTGATCTTTTATCCCCATCATCTGAAGCTGAAAAATCCCAGACAGGAGCTTGCGTTTGCAGGCGCAGGATTATTCGGGATTGTGCTGTATTTCATGCTGGAAAACACGGCGCTGACTATGACATATGCTTCCAATGTGGGGATTATTGTGGCATGTGCACCCTTTTTTGTGGCAGTAATGGTGGGGATTTTCTTTAAAAATGAGAAGTCTGGACTTTACTTTTATATCGGATTTGTAATTGCCATAGCAGGTGTAATTCTGATCAGTATGAACGGACAGAAAAGCTTCAATTTGAACCCGCTTGGAGACGGCCTTGCATTTCTGGCCATGATTTCCTGGGGCGTATATTCTGCCCTTGTGAAAAAGATCGGGGAGTGGGATTATCCGACTATCGCAGTGACAAGAAGAATCTATTTCTATGGAATTATTTTCCTGATCCCTGTGCTGATTCAGCAGAAAGCGTTCTGGGATCCGGACCTGATCCGCAATCCTCAGGTTGTGGGAAATTTCCTTTTCCTGGGACTGGGGGCAAGTGCACTTGGCTTCCTGTTATGGAACCTGGCAACCAAATGGATCGGCGCTGTGAAAACCAGCGTGTACATTTATGTATCACCAGTGGTGACAGTCGTGCTGTCCGTGTTTGTTCTCCATGAAAAAATGACAGTGGCATCCGTAATCGGATCCGCGCTGATTTTTGCGGGATTGATCGTTTCCCAGAAGAAGACCACGCCGGCTGTGGATGTACAGGAGAGCTAAGTGTTGAGGTAAAATACAGATAACAAAAAGACTGGTATTCTACGTGCTGCATTCAAACTTTCTAATTGAATGAGCATGTAGGATACCAGCCTTTTTATTCCAATCCAGTTATTTTATCAGGAAAAATTTAGTGGCAGGAATGACTTCCGCATCCATGATCCCCGCAGCTGTGACCTTCCTCATGATGGTCATGGTGATTGCAATGTACATCCGGATCATATCCCAGATTGCCTGCAAGCAGTGCGTTCACCGCATCATCTGCACTTCCGCTGACACCGCCAAAAAGACGAATGCCTGCCTGTGCAAGTGCATTCTGTGCACCGCCTCCAATGCCGCCGCAGATCAGGGTATCAACCCCATGCTGTACCAGAAATCCAGCCAGCGCACCATGTCCGCTTCCGTTGGTATCAACCACTTCTGCGTTCACAACTTTGCCGTCTGCAACCTCATAGATCTTGAATTCTGCTGTGTGTCCAAAGTGCTGGAAAATTTCTCCATTTTCATAAGTTACTGCAATTTTCATAGTAAAATCTCCTTCTCCATTAATCATACTCCCAGTATACCGCTGAAATACTTTATTTTCAATGATATTTACCTAGAACGTGTTTGAAAAATCATTCCTGCAATCTGCACGCCCCACTTTGCGGTATATTTTGCCCGAATTCAGTTGCCGTAGCCCGCTACGGCGCCCTCATCCGGACAAAATCTCCCACAAATTGTGACGCACATCTTGCAGAAAGCCTTTTTCAAACACGCTCTAAAGCCTTTTTCAAACACGTCCTAAAACTTACTAGGAAATGTTGACATCTTTTCCCATAAGGAGTACATTTCAATAAGAAAGTAAAAAACACAAAAGAGGTATAGATATGCTGAAAGTAGAGAACCTGACTTTTGAAGTGAATGAAGAAGGGAAAAAGCGCTGCCTGGTGAACCACATCAGTTTTGATGTTAAGGATGGGGAAATGCTGGTGATCACTGGACCCAACGGCGGAGGGAAATCCACTCTTGCCAAAGTTCTTGCCGGTATTGAGAAGGCGAACAGCGGAGAAATTTATCTGGATGATGAGAACATTACGGAATATGATATTGACCATCGTGCCAATGCGGGAATCGGCTATGCATTCCAACAACCGCCCCGTTTCAAGGGAATGACAGTCACAAGAATGCTGTCTCTTGCAGCTGGCAAAGAACTGACCGAGGAGGAAAGCTGCAAGCTTCTTTCCGCAGTAGGACTTTGCTCTGAGGATTACCTGAACCGTCAGCTGGATGGAACTCTTTCCGGCGGCGAAATGAAGCGTATTGAGATCGCCACCGTTCTTGCCAAATCTCATAAAGTGAGCATTTTCGATGAGCCGGAAGCCGGAATTGATCTGTGGAGTTTTTCCATGCTGATCAAGCGTTTCGAGGAGATCCATCGTGAGAAAAAAGAGTGCCTGATCCTGATTTCCCATCAGGAAAAAATCATCAACATGGCGGATAAGATCATGGTGATCGAGGATGGAGAAGTGAAGAAATATGGTACCAAAGAGGACGTTTTCCCAACCCTGTTTCAGCAGGAAAAATGTCAGAAGTGCATGACAGAAGGAGGTAAATGCTGATGATTAAAGTAGAAGAAACCACCCAGGGCGTACTGGATAAGATCAGCGAAGGTTTTGAGCAGAAAGGTGCATACAATCTGCGCCAGAATGGCATTTCCGTCTGTCATGGCGACAGTGAGCACATCAAAATCCGGAAAAAAGAAGACAAGCCGGGAATCGATATTTTTATTGATGGAAAGACACAGGGAGAGAAGGTTTTCATCCCTGTTGTAGTGAGCGTATCCGGCATGACAGACCTGGTTTACAATGATTTTTATGTGGAAGACGGTGCAGACGTGAATATTATTGCAGGCTGCGGAATCCACAACAGCGGATGCAATGAAAGCCGTCACGATGGCATTCACACCTTCCATGTTGGAAAAAATGCCAATGTTCATTATGAAGAGAAGCATTACGGCGAAGGAAATGGAACCGGAAGCAGGGTCCTGAATCCGGTAACCAATATTGAACTTGGGGAAAATTCTGTATTCACTTTGGATACTGTGCAGATCAAAGGGGTAGATTCCACGATCCGTACCACCAATGTGGAGATGGACGCAGATTCCAAGCTGTTTGTTCTGGAGCGTCTGATGACAGACGGTGAGCAGAAAGCGGAGTCTGATATTGAGGTTTGTATGAATGGCGCAGGTTCTTCCGCCCAGATTATTTCCCGTTCTGTTGGAAAAGGAAACTCTTCCCAGGTTTTTCATCCTAAGGCAGTTGGAAAAAATAAATGTCATGCTCATATCCAGTGTGATTCCATTATCATGGATCACGCAGAGGTAGGTTCCATCCCTGAGATTCAGGCGAAGCATGTAGATGCCGCCATCATCCATGAAGCCGCCATCGGTCGAATCAACGATGAGCAGCTTTTGAAGCTCCGTACCCTTGGCATGACCGAAGCGGAAGCAGAGAATGTAATTATCGAGAACTTCCTGAGTTAAACAGAAAAATAATAGAATACCTACTATGCAAACGTCCCCAAATAGGGTAAAATAGCTCATATTTACAATTGGGTGCTTTTACAGAGGGACGAAATATGTTTGAAAAAATACGAAACAGGTTAACCGGATGATTGCCCGAATGTTTGCGGCAGGTTCGGTTGTGGCAATCAGTCCTTTATTTTCTGGTTAAAAGGGCGAAGCAGATGATGGAGGAGCGCTACAGTGCCCAGGAACAGAACCGGATGAAAACCGAGTTCCTGTCCAACATGTCTCACGAGATTCGTACGCCGATAAATGCCATCACCGGTGTCCGCGAACGCCTCCTGGAATGCGGAATGGACGATTATTTGGTGAAGCCCATAGAGATGAAGGATCTCTGTAAAATCATCCGGAAGTATCTGCCAGAGGACAAAATATTGGATTAAATATCGGATTTTTTTACATGTAAAGAACTGCCAGACGGCGCTATAACAGAGCACTGTCTGGCAGTTTTTGTCTTTCTTGCTTTTCTGTTAGCACTCACATATAGATTAGTGAAACTTATCGATGACCAAAGAATAACGAATTTATTCAGAAGGCAGAAGGCGGTGATCTTTTTGAGATTGAAACAGCTGCAGATTATTCAAAGATATGTTTGCAAAATGCCCGGCTGGAAGACCTGGAACCGCAGATGAAGTGGCAAATGTAGCAGAACTTCTGATGAGTGACAAAGGTGCATTTACACATCCTGCAAAGGGTATGCTAAAAGGCAAAAAAGAAACACGGAACAGGTATGTTCATTTGGCAAGAGGAATAAATACGGAATGGATATTGACAGCATAATAAAAGCATTAACCAAAGACGCTTTGTACACCTATGAGTTTGACGTTACCACAGGAATTGTGGAAAAAGACCATACAGGAGAAACCACCTATGACGTGACTTACCGACGCCGGAACGATTCCGATCATTGCCATGACCGCCAATGCCTTCGTGGAAGATATCCAGGAATCCAAGGAAGCCGGAATGAACGAGCACATATCCCAACCCCTGGACATCACCAAAGTTCTGTCAGCTATCTGCAAATATATAAAGAAATAACTCCAAAATTCCAAACAGCCGTTCAGCCGGAGCCAATCTCCCACTGAGCGGCTGTTTTACGCCATAGGACAAAGACTAATATTAGAAGTTGTTTTTTCATTTTAAGGCTTCACAAATTCTTCACAAAATAATTAGCACTCACCTCTTGACAGTGCTAACAATACGTGCTATATTACGTACAGAACAAAGGAAGAGGAAAAAGAAAAGTTCCAGTTCCTTTGATGAAAATGATAATTCAACACAAGAGTGTTCACAATATAAGGAGGAATCAGTTATGTTAATGCCTAGTATTTTTGGAGAGAATTTATTTGATGATTGGATGAGATTTCCGACAGAGCGTCAGAGCAACGCAGGTTACAGAAATGCGGAGCTGATGAAGACCGATATTAAGGATGTAGATGGCAATTATGAACTGAGCATGGATCTTCCGGGATTCCACAAAGAGGACGTGAAGATTCAGCTGAAGGAAGGTTACCTTACCATTCAGGCGTCCAGAACCGAGAATAAAGATGAGAAAGATAATAATGGTAAATATGTTCATAGAGAGCGTTACACCGGACAGTGTTCCAGAAGCTTCTATGTAGGCAAGGATCTGGAGCATGAGGACATTCATGCGAAATATGATAACGGCGTCCTGACCGTTACTTTCCCGAAGGAAGCCAAGAAGAAAGAGCCGGAAGAGAAGAAATTTATTTCTATTGAAGGCTAAAAACAGCAGACCACACCATAAATAATGCGCCCTCCGTGAACCAGAAGCGGCGGCTGGCGTAAAGAATTTTGAATGACTGCGAATTAGTATTCGTTGCACACGGCAGTCCTGAACCATTTGATAACAGCTTCTTTCATATAGATTCCTGTAATTTAAAAAAATTTCCTAATTTTCATATAGATAGTTTCATACCCCCATCGCCTGTCGGTACCCGCCGACAGGCTTTTTCATGTGTAAGGACATCCACGGCTGTTGTGGGATTCTCTTTACATCATTTCCGCAGTCTGTTATACTTGTCTGGAATTTACAGCAGGAAACAGAAGGAACTTTATCATGAACTACATTGTATTTGACCTGGAGTGGAATCAGAGTCCGGGAGGGAAAAGGTGGTCCAACAGCCGTCTGCCTTTCGAAATCATAGAAATCGGCGCAGTAAAACTGAATGAAAAGAAAGAAATTGTGGACAGCTTTCAGCGCCTGATCAAGCCCCAGGTGTACAACTGGATTCATGACAGCATCCACGAAGTGATCCACATGAATTATAAGGATCTGCAGAATGGGACGCCCTTTCCGCAGGCTGTGACAGAATTTCTGGAATGGTGCGGTGAGGAATATATATTTTTTACCTGGGGAAATCAGGATGTGATGGAACTGCAGCGGAATATGAAGTATTATGGCAAGCTTTCCATGATTCCGGGCCCCGTAACCTACTATGACGTGCAGAAATTATTTGCCATCCGCTACGAGGAAAATCACGAGCGCCGCGCCCTGGAATTTGCCGCAGACAAGATGGGCATTGCCAAGAAAATGGAGTTTCACCGCGCACTTGGAGATGCTTACTACACCGCGTGCGTTTTGCAGAAAATAGAAGATGAATATATTTTGCCCAACTCATCCCTGGATGTATACCAGAACCCCAAGAGCAAGAGAGAAGAGATCCATGTATCCTATCCAACTTATGATAAGTTTGTCTCAAGGGAATTTTATTCTAGGGAAAAAGCCATGAAGGATCGTGAAGTAACCAGCACCAAATGTCCGCTTTGTCACAATCCAGCCAAGCGCAAGATCCGCTGGTTCATGAATAATTCCAAGGTCTATTACAGCATTTCCCTCTGCCAGGAGCATGGCTTCGTCATGGGAAAGATCAGGCTTCGCAAAACCGAGAATAACATGTATTACGCCATCAAAACACTGACCAATGTGTCCGACGAGGAAGCTGAAGAAATCCGCCAGAAAAGGGAGGCCCATCGAGCAAAGAAGCGAAGCAGGAAAGCGGAGGAAACCGCGAAACAATAAATATCAGAATATTAAAAAGGGGCGTGATCATCACGCCCCTGGAACTGTCAGCAGATTCGCCAGAATCGACCGTTCATACTGCATTCCCCATCCAACCATCTGTCCATTAAAATAATACTTACTCTTCAACCGAAGCGGCCCAACCGCATTGGAAAGAACCCTCTGCTTCCGGGTAAGCGTCTTGACATCCGTTCCAATAGGAACAGTCACATAAATATTCTTCGTATAATAGAATGGATACGTATTCCCACAATTATTTAAAAGATACTGCTCACTTGGAAGGTTCTCCTTCGGAACCGGATTCATGCTCACCTTAATCCTCTGACGTTCGAAATTATCAAATCCATAATCCAGAAGACTCTTGGTATCACTCCATGCACCATTCACCGAATTCATAACAACTGCCACAAGAAGCATATTTCCACGTTTTGCGTAAGTGACAAGGGTTGCGCCAGCAGCATCCGTATAACCGGTTTTTCCGCCAAGGACACCGTCGTAAGCATAATCTCTGCCCGCCATCATCTTATGATGATTCAGCAGATAACGTGTTTCTGTGAAAACATTAGTCGGCGGAATCTCATACAGATCCGTGGTGAAAAACTTCCTGCATGTGGCATTCTGCCAGGCTGCCTTGGCAATCTTCGCCATATCATTGGCAGTGGTCACATGGGTCTCATCCGGAAGTCCGTTTGGGTTATTAAAATGTGTATTGGTACATCCCAGTTGCTGGGCTCTGGTATTCATCAGTTCCACAAATTTCTTCACAGAACCGGAAACCTCTTCTCCAATGGCCAGTGCCATCTCGTTGGCAGATTCCAGCATCAGCCCCATAAGAGCCTGCTCCACGGTGAAAACCTCTCCCGCATCACCATAAATGGTAGAGCTTCCTGCCTCAATTCCATAAGCTGCCTGCTGGGATAAAGTAATCTGTGCGCTTGTATCCAGATTCTCACAGCCAAGAAGACAGGTGAGAAGCTTTGTGATACTTGCCGGGTAAAGCTGGGTATCCGCATTCTTGGAATACAGGATCGCTTCCGAATTCAGGTCCATAAGAACTGCTGACTGCGCTTCAATCTGGGGCCCGGTTGGCCATCCCTCAATAGAATCTGTATCCGCAGCCTGTGCATAATACTCGGTATGGGGATTGGGGGTAGGCGTAGGAGAAGAAACCGCTTCTGCAAGAACAGAACTGGCCTGTCCCAGAAGCATTCCTACAGCCAGAGTGCCGCAGAAAATCCGCTTTATTTTCATATGAAATATTTTTTTACTCATAAAAATCCTTTCTGTTTCTCTAAAGCAATCGTGTCACATACGTTATCATATTATACCACCTTTACCTCTGTAAAACTATTAAAAGACTGTGAAATTTAAATGCCAGCCCCTTCTTTTCCCATAAAATCCCCCTTTTTCAGGACAAATTTGCCTTAAATACTTGACATATAGAATTTTTCACCATTATAATGGACAGGAAAAACAATAGGCAAAGACTGCGATGGAGACAGTAAGCTGCTTTGAAAGGCACAGCGAGACGGGGATGGTGCGAGCCCGCCGCAAGTAAATTCAGCCGAACATCACTCCGGAGTTTTATTTCTGAAATCACAGTAGGGAATAACGGCGTTCCCCCGTTACCGGGAGCATGTATCGGCCATGAGCCCGTACATTGTAACAGGTGGTATAACGAGTGCTGACAGCCTTCGTCCTTTTGCAGGATGAGGGCTTTTTCTTATTATATCGACTTTTTATTAAAAAAAGGAGGAAAAAACTTTGTACCAGAAAGTAGACACGAATCTGAATTTCGTAGATCGCGAGAAAAAAGTAGAAGAATTCTGGAAAGAAAACCATATCTTTGAGAAAAGTATGGAAAACCGTAAAGAAGGCCCGACTTACACCTTCTATGACGGACCGCCGACTGCAAATGGCAAACCACATATCGGTCATGTGCTTACACGAGTTATCAAGGATATGATCCCGAGATACCGTGCAATGAAGGGCTATATGGTTCCGCGTAAGGCTGGATGGGATACCCACGGTCTTCCGGTAGAGCTTGAGGTAGAGAAGAAGCTTGGTCTGGACGGCAAGGAACAGATCGAGGAATACGGTATGGAGCCATTTATCCAGCAGTGTAAGGAAAGCGTCTGGAAATACAAAGGAATGTGGGAGGATTTCTCCTCAACAGTTGGTTTCTGGGCTGATATGGAGCATCCATATGTAACTTACGAGGATAATTATATTGAGTCCGAGTGGTGGGCACTGAAAGAAATCTGGGACAAAGGCCTCTTATATAAAGGCTTCAAGATCGTTCCATACTGCCCGCGCTGCGGAACCCCGCTTTCATCCCAGGAGGTTTCCCAGGGATATAAATTAGTAAAAGAACGCTCTGCAATCGCACGTTTCAAGGTTATTGGCGAGGATGCATATTTCCTGGCATGGACCACCACGCCGTGGACACTGCCATCCAACGTTGCACTTTGTGTAAATCCGGATGAGACCTACTGCAAGGTAAAAGCTGCAGACGGATACACCTATTATATGGCAGAAGCCCTTCTTGACAAAGTACTTGGCAAGCTTGCGAAGGATGAGGAGCCTGCATACGAAGTTCTTGAGACTTACAAAGGTAAGGATCTGGAATACAAAGAGTACGAGCCTCTTTTCAAATGCACAGGCGACTATGTAGCATCCAAGGGCAAAAAAGCACACTACGTTGTATGCGATAACTACGTTACCATGAGCGATGGTACCGGTATCGTTCATATTGCTCCTGCTTTCGGTGAAGACGATAGCCGTGTGGGCCGTGAGTATGACCTTCCATTCGTACAGTTTGTAGATGGAAAAGGTAACCTGACAGCTGAGACACCATACGCCGGCGTATTTGTTAAGAAAGCAGACCCGATGGTTCTTACCGATCTTGACAAAGAAGGCAAACTGTTCGACGCTCCGAAATTCGAGCATGACTATCCGCACTGCTGGCGCTGCGATACTCCACTGATCTACTATGCAAGAGAATCCTGGTTCATCAAGATGACTGCTGTTAAGGAAGATCTGATCCGCAACAACAACACCATCAACTGGATTCCGGAGAGCATCGGTAAGGGACGTTTCGGTGACTGGCTTGAGAACGTTCAGGACTGGGGCATCAGCCGTAACCGTTACTGGGGAACTCCACTGAATATCTGGGAGTGCAGCTGCGGTCATATGGAATCTGTTGGAAGCCGTCAGGATCTCTATGAGAAAACAGGGGATGAGCGTGCTAAGACAGTAGAGCTTCATCGCCCATATATTGACGAGCTTACTATGAAGTGTCCGAAGTGCGGCGGCACTATGCACCGTGTACCAGAGGTTATCGACTGCTGGTTCGATTCCGGAGCAATGCCATTTGCACAGCACCACTATCCATTTGAGAATCAGGAGCTGTTCAAGCAGCAGTTCCCTGCAAACTTTATTTCCGAGGCGGTTGACCAGACAAGAGGATGGTTCTACTCCCTTCTTGCTGAATCCACTCTTCTGTTTAACCAGGCTCCATATAAGAATGTTATCGTTCTTGGACATGTACAGGATGAGAACGGACAGAAGATGAGTAAGTCCAAAGGAAATGCAGTTGATCCGTTTGACGCACTTGAGACCTACGGAGCTGATGCAATCCGCTGGTATTTCTATATCAATAGTGCACCATGGCTGCCGAACCGTTTCCATGGCAAGGCTGTTCAGGAAGGTCAGCGTAAATTCATGGGTACTCTTTGGAATACCTATGCCTTCTTTGTACTTTATGCAAATATCGATAACTTCGATGCTACAAAATATACACTTGATTATGATAAGCTTCCGGTTATGGACAAATGGCTTCTCAGCAAGCTGAATACACTTGTAAAGACCGTTGATGAAGACCTGAACGACTACAAGATTCCGGAGACTGCAAGAGCACTTCAGGGCTTTGTAGATGAGATGAGTAACTGGTATGTAAGACGCTGCCGTGAGCGTTTCTGGGCAAAGGGAATGGAGCAGGATAAGATCAATGCTTACATGACTCTTTACACAGCACTGGTAACTGTTGCAAAGGCAGCAGCTCCGATGATCCCATTCATGACAGAGGATATCTACCAGAATCTTGTAAGATCTCTGGACAAAAATGCTCCTGAGAGCATCCACCTCTGTGACTTCCCGGAAGTAAAGGAAGAGTGGATCAACAAAGATCTGGAAGAAAATATGGAAGAAGTTCTGGATGTTGTTGTTCTTGGCCGTGCATGCCGTAATACAGCAAATATCAAGAACCGTCAGCCAATCGGAACCATGTATGTAAAAGCTCCGAAGGTGATGGATAAATATTTCACAGATATTATTGCAGACGAGCTGAATGTAAAAGAAGTGAAATTTGCAGAGGATGTGGAATCCTTTATTTCCTACAGCTTCAAACCGCAGCTTCGTACAGTTGGACCGAAATATGGCAAGCTTCTTGGCGGAATCCGTACTGCACTTGCCCAGATCAACGGAAGCCAGGCTATGAATGAGCTGAAGACAAACGGTGTTCTTGTACTTGATATCGATGGAAACAAGGTTGAGCTTACAGAGGAAGACCTGTTAATCGAGACTGCACAGACAGAGGGTTATGTAACAGAGACAGAGGGTGAGACCGCTGTTGTTCTGGATACCAACCTGACACCTGAGCTGATTGAAGAGGGATTTGTCCGTGAGATCATCAGTAAGGTACAGACCATGCGTAAAGAGGCTGGCTTTGAGGTTATGGATAAGATCCGCGTTTCTGTAAAAGATAATGACAAGATTATCGAGACTATGAAAGCCAATGAGGCAGAGATTAAGTCTGAGGTTCTTGCTGAGGAAGTTGTCTATGGTGAGACAGACGGTTATGTAAAAGAGTGGAACATTAATAAAGAACATGTAACACTTGGAGTTACCAAATTGTAATAAAAAAATACAGGGGCGAAATTTTGGCCCCTGCTATCATGATAGTTTGCATTACAACCGAATAAGAGTGAGACTCTGGCAGCTGTGTTTTCATAAGAAAACAGGTTCGTCTGAATCATACATTACAGGAGGAGCAAAATGATTGACAAACAGTTTGATAAAGAAACCTTTAAAAAAAGCGTAAAAGATAATGTTAAATTTCTTTATCGCAGAAAGCTTGAAGAGGCAACACAGGAGCAGCTTTTCCAGGCTGTAAGCTACACAGTGAAGGATGTTATCATTGATAACTGGCTTGATACTCAGAATGCCTACGAGGCACAGGATCCGAAAATCGTATACTATATGTCCATGGAGTTTCTTATGGGACGTGCCCTTGGAAACAACCTTTTAAACCTTGGTGCATATGGTGAGGTGAAGGAAGCCCTTGAAGAGCTGGGAATTGACATCAATGCGCTTGAGGATCAGGAACCGGATCCGGCACTTGGAAACGGTGGTCTGGGAAGACTTGCAGCATGCTTCCTTGATTCCCTTGCAACACTTGGATATAGTGCATACGGCTGTGGAATCCGTTACCGTTATGGTATGTTCAAACAGGAAATCAGAGACGGATATCAGGTTGAGGTTCCGGATGCATGGCTTGAGGAAGGCTATCCATTCGAGCTTCGTCGTCCGGAGTATGCCAAAGAGGTACATTTCGGCGGATATGTAAGAGTCGAATATGACCAGGCTACAGGTCAGAACAAATTCATCCATGAAGGATATCAGGCTGTCAAGGCTATTCCATATGATATGCCGATCGTTGGATACGAGAATAATGTAGTAAATACACTGCGTATCTGGGATGCAGCTGCTATTGAAGAGTTTGGATTTGATTCCTTTGATAAAGGTGATTACAAGAAAGCCGTTGAGCAGGAGAATCTTGCAAAGGATATTGTAAACGTACTTTACCCGAACGATAATAAAATGTCCGGTAAAGAGCTTCGTCTGAAACAGCAGTATTTCTTTGTATCTGCAAGTATTCAGGCTGCAATTGAGAAATACAAAAAGACACACGATGATATCAAGAAGCTTCACGAGAAGGTTGTATTCCAGATGAATGATACTCATCCGACTATGGCTGTTGCTGAGCTTATGAGAATCCTCATGGATCAGGAAGGCCTTGGCTGGGATGATGCATGGGCTGTAACTACCAAGTGTGTTGCTTACACTAACCATACCATTATGGCAGAGGCTCTTGAGAAATGGCCAATCGAGCTGTTCTCCAGACTTCTTCCTCGTGTATATCAGATCATCGAAGAGATCAACCGTCGTTTCATCATCGAAGTACAGAACAGATATCCTGGAAACTATGAGAAGATCAAAAAGATGGCAATCATCTATGACGGACAGGTTAAAATGGCTCACCTTGCAATCGTTGCAGGCTTCTCTGTAAATGGTGTTGCAAGACTTCATACAGAGATTCTGAAACATCAGGAATTAAAAG
>OLPQ01000096.1_pt1 | contig 72591 bp, 70 predicted proteins | sample 1672451 | NCBI WGS metagenome assembly OLPQ01 (sample SAMEA3136687, study PRJEB25190) | human gut metagenome | biome: human gut; feature: human-associated habitat; material: faeces | place: Austria | collected 2013
GGGAATGAGTCAGGATGCGATCGCTAATCGTTTAAATGAACTGGGTATTCTTTCCCCATTTGAATATAAAATCAGCAGCGGCAGTCATTATGAAACTGGCTTCCGGCAGAAAGAACAGGCACTTTGGAGTTCCGTTACAGTCCGTAGGATACTGGAAAACGAGGTTTATATCGGAAATCTTGTGCAGGGAAAAAGGACAACACCGAACCATAAAGTGAAGCAGACTTATGTGAAACCGGAAGATGACTGGATCCGGATTGAGAAAAATCATGAGCCACTGGTGAGTGACCGTGATTTTGAAATTGTTCAGAGACTTCTGGGCATGGATACACGTACTTCACCTGACCAAAAGCAGGTATCCAAAACTTCTTTTATCAGTAAAAGAAGCCTGCAAGTTAACAGGAGTGTCCGAAAAAACAATGCGTTCTTTAGCTTATGAGCAAAAAATGATGGTGCGAATAGGAAAAAGAACTTTAATTCACAAAAAAAATTAGAAAAATGGATTGACTATCAAGTGCGGCATTGAGTATTTTATCCTATAGTACCCAAAAAGAGCTTCTTGAAAAGCTCATTAAAATTTGATACTATTAAACGGATGAAGTACCTGTCCATGGGTCAAGAAAAGACAGGTGATCGTCATGGGAAAAGATCTAACAGGCAAAGAATTAGGAAAAGGGTTTACCCAACGAAAAGATGGGCGTTATCAAACACGCATATCACTTGGAGGAGGAAAGAAACCGATATGCCTATATGGTCATACTTTAAAAGAAGTTAAAAAGAAAAGGGAAAATTATTAGAAAAAACAAAATACGGATTAGATATAGACACACACAAAATAACTCTAAATCAGTGGTTTGAAAAATGGATGGAACTCTATATCGTAAATAGGATAAAAAAAACAACAATTCGGAATTATATCGATTCGTATAATCGGTGTATAAAATATATAGGCTATATGAAATTAGCAGATATTCAAATCACGCATGTTCAAAATATGGTTATTGAACTAGCTAACAAAGGCTATAAAAAATCCACTATCCGTTCTACTGTTTCTGTCGTATCCAGCTGTCTTGAAAGAGCTGTAATCGGAAAAATGCTTTTATTCAATCCATGCAGAGGGATTGTTTATCCGGAAATAACGAATAAAAACTTCAAACCGGTCAAAATAGCAGGACAGAATTTGAAACGCATGAAACGCATGACAAACGACGAAATCATAAGGTTTTTTGATGTAGCAAGAGATACTCGATATTACGAATTATATATGCTGCTTCTTTTTACAGGAATGCGGATTGGAGAGGCGTGTGCATTGGAATGGAAAGATGTTGACTTTCAAAACAACTATCTCCATGTGTATAAAACAATCAATATTGTCCCTGTTTATTACGATGACAACGGGAACAAACTAGATAGACCTTATTACATCAAGCAAATTACATCTCCAAAAAGAACCGCAAGTATAAGAAAAATCCCTCTATTCAAGGCGGCAGTTGATGCGTTATATAGTTGGCGCGAAAAACAGCTTGCTGACAAAAGAAAGTACAAAAAAAGTGGGGGATTAAAAATTTGTTATTAAATGATTATCCTCAATTGATTTTTACGACACAAGAGGGAAATTGTTTTATGCCGACACAGGCAGAAAAAGAGTGCCGACGGATAACTTCCATAATGAATAATCATGAAAAACAACAGGCACTAACAGAAAATAGGGAATATCATATTTCCAATATTCATCCTCATTTATTCCGCCATACGTTTATTACATTGTGTTATGAATCTCATATGGATCCAGCGTCTATAATGCTTATTTCCGGACATAATGATATTGATATGATGAAACATTATACACATCCGGACTCCGTATTTATTAACAGCGAGTTTAATAAATATACAGGTTATATGCATAATTATTCATTCCGTTCAAATGCAACAATTGATCAGGATTTACAAATTTGGTCAAAAGATGGTCAAATTAGCATACCACAAACGCTGAAACCCTTATAAAATAAGGAGATTTTGATATGAGTAATGAATTAACACCGATGATGAAGCAATATATGCAGACAAAAGAGGAATACAAGGATTGTATCCTTTTTTACCGCTTAGGAGATTTTTATGAAATGTTTTTCGACGATGCTCTCACAGCATCCAAAGAGCTGGAAATTACTCTGACTGGAAAGAATTGCGGACTGGAAGAACGGGCACCGATGTGCGGAATCCCGTACCATGCAGTTGACAGTTATCTGAACCGTCTGGTATCAAAAGGCTATAAGGTAGCAATCTGTGAGCAGGTAGAAGATCCGAAAACAGCAAAAGGAATTGTAAAACGGGAAGTTATCCGTGTAGTAACACCTGGAACCAACCTGGATACTCAGGGACTGGATGAAACAAAGAACAATTACATTATGTGTATTGTCTATATGGCAGACCGGTACGGACTTTCGGTTGCGGATGTTACAACTGGGGAATATCTGGTAACAGAACTGGATTCCCAGACAAAACTGATGGATGAGCTTTACAAATTTATGCCGTCTGAGATTGTCTGCAATGAAGCATTTTACATGAGTGGACTGGATTTGGATGATCTGAAAAACCGTCTGCATATGGCAATTTATTCACTGGAAGCATGGTATTTTGATGATGCACTCTGCCGGGAAACTTTGCAGGAGCATTTTAAGGTGGCTTCTCTTGAAGGGATTGGACTTTCGGACTATGAATGTGGGATGATCGCGTCCGGTGCGCTTTTAAAATATCTGGAAGAGACGCAGAAGAATTCCCTGTCTCATATGAGCCGTCTGACACGTTATGCAACGGGTAATTATATGGTTCTGGACAGTGCTACAAGGCGTAATCTGGAGTTGGTTGAGACTTTGCGTGAAAAGCAGAAAAGAGGATCCCTTCTGTGGGTACTGGATAAGACAAAGACGGCAATGGGGGCGAGAACCCTTCGGAAATATGTAGAACAGCCGTTGATCGACAAGAAATCCATTGTTAAAAGGCTGGATGCAGTTGCGGAATTGAAGGACAATGCTATTTGCAGAGAAGAAATCCGGGAATATTTGAATCCGGTGTACGATCTGGAGCGTCTGGTCGGGAAAATCACCTATCAGTCAGCAAATCCAAGAGACCTGATTGCATTTCAGAGTTCCCTTTCCATGCTCCCGTCGGTAAAATGCATATTAAAGGATATGGAGAGTGACCTTTTAAAAGAAATTTATGAAGAACTGGATCCGCTGGAAGAACTTTGTGATCTGGTTGGACGGGCGATTCAGGAAGAACCGCCGCTTGCCATGAAAGAAGGCGGAATCATCAAAGACGGTTATAATGAAGAAGTGGATCGTCTTCGAAAAGCAAAATCCGAAGGAAAGAACTGGCTTGCTGATCTGGAGACCAAGGAACGGGAAAAGACCGGGATTAAAAACCTGCGGATCCGTTATAATAAAGTATTCGGTTATTATCTGGAAGTTACCAATTCGTTCAAAGATCTGGTTCCGGATTATTATACAAGAAAGCAGACCCTTGCCAATGCGGAGCGTTATATCATTCCAGAACTGAAAGAACTGGAAGATACGATTCTGGGAGCAGAGGATAAACTCTGTGCACTGGAATATGAGCTTTACTGTGAGGTGAGAAATACTATCGCAGCAGAGTTGACCAGGATACAGAGAACAGCAAAGGCAGTTGCAAAGCTGGATGTGATAGCATCTCTTGCACTGGTTGCCGAGCGCAACAACTATGTACGGCCAAAGATCAATGAAAAGGGCGTGATCGACATTCGTGATGGGCGACATCCGGTGGTGGAAAAGATGATCCCGAATGATATGTTTATTGCCAACGATACTTATCTGGATGATAAAAAACAGCGCATTTCCATCATTACCGGACCAAACATGGCTGGAAAATCCACCTATATGCGTCAGGCTGCGCTGATCGTACTGATGGCACAGCTGGGATCCTTTGTGCCGGCGTCTTCAGCAAATATTGGACTTGTGGACCGCATTTTTACCCGTGTGGGAGCGTCAGATGACCTGGCAAGCGGACAGAGCACCTTCATGGTGGAGATGAACGAAGTGGCAAATATTCTGCGAAACGCGACAAGCAAGAGCCTTCTGATCCTGGATGAGATCGGAAGAGGAACCAGTACCTTTGATGGATTGAGTATTGCTTGGGCGGTTGTCGAGTATATCAGCAACAGCAAGCTTCTTGGGGCAAAGACCTTGTTTGCAACCCACTATCATGAGCTTACCGAGCTGGAAGGCAAGATTAGCAATGTCAACAACTATTGTATTGCGGTCAAGGAAAAAGGTGATGATATCGTATTCCTGCGTAAGATCGTAAAGGGTGGAGCAGACAAGAGTTATGGTATCCAGGTCGCAAAGCTTGCAGGAGTGCCGGATCCGGTCATTAACCGCGCCAAAGAGATCGTAGAAGAGCTGGTGACAGCGGATATTACCGGAAAAGTAAAGGATATTGCGGTACAGGGAAGTGAGACGAAGAAAAAAACGCAGAAGAAGCTGGATGAGGTGGATCTGACACAGTTTTCTCTGTTTGATACCGTAAAAGATGATGATGTGTTAAATGAGTTAAAGGAACTGGATATCAGCCATATGACGCCAATGGATGCCATGAACAAACTGTATCAGCTGCAGAATAAGCTGCGGAACAGATGGTAGGCTGATCCATAAGAGAAAGGAAAGAAGAATCGAATGCCGCATATAGAATTGCTGGATCAGATTACAATTGATAAGATAGCAGCCGGGGAAGTGATTGAACGCCCGGCTTCTGTTGTGAAAGAGCTGGTGGAAAATGCGATTGACGCAGGATCTACAGCGGTGACTGTGGAGATTGAAGAGGGCGGGATTTCTCTGATACGAATTACGGATAATGGTTGTGGAATCGCGAAACAGGACGTGGAAAATGCATTTCTGCGCCATTCGACCAGCAAAATCCGCAGTGCAGAGGATCTGACACATTTGTCTTCTCTTGGGTTCCGCGGAGAAGCGTTGTCGAGTATTTCGGCAGTTGCAAGAGTGGAACTGATCACAAAGACAAGAGAAGATGTATTTGGGACAAAATATATCATAGAAGGCGGAAAAGGAAGAACGCCGGAGGAGACCGGAGCGCCGGATGGGACGACCTTTCTGGTGCGTCAGCTGTTTTTCAATACACCTGCCAGGCGCAAATTCCTGAAGACGCCGATGACAGAGGCAAGCCATATCAGTGATCTGCTGACCAGACTTGCCCTTTCCCATCCGGATATTTCCTTCCGGTTTATCAACAATGGACAGGTAAAGCTGCATACTTCCGGGAACGGGAAGATGAAAGATGTCATTTACCACATTTACGGACGGGAAATTGCGAACAATCTGATCCCGCTGGAATTTGAAAAAGATGGTGTAAGGCTGTCCGGATATCTGGGAAAGCCAGTGATTAACCGTGGAAATCGAAATTTTGAAAATTATTTTGTCAACGGGCGTTATGTAAGGAACAGTATTCTTGCAAAAGCGATTGAAGATGGATACAAAGATTTTACGATGCAGCATCGTTATCCGTTTGTTGCATTCCAGATTGAGATCAATCCGGAAAAAATTGATGTAAATGTGCATCCATCCAAGATGGAACTTAGGTTCAGTAACCAGCAGGGGATTTACAATCTGCTTTATGAGGCGATCAGTAAAGGATTGCATGAGCCGGAGTTGATTCCGGAAGTGGAAATGTCTGCGATCAAAGTACCGGGAATGTCTGAAAAAAGACAGGAAAAGAAAACTGTTATAAGAGATGCGGGAAATCCATATCGGACAGATGGCACTTCACCCAAGATGCGAAAGAGTTCCGTTCAGGAGGGGGCAGAGCGAGCGGAATCCTGGTCGCAGTCAGAGATGCCGTCAGCAGAACTTCAGACACAGATAAGTACAGAAAAGACAGTCTCAACCGGTGACGAAAAGCTGGATTATTTTATGCAGAAGATGAGGGAGCGGGTTTATGCCAGTCATCTTACAGAAGCAAAAGAAGAGCAAGAGAAGAATATCGGTGCTAAAGAGTCAAAGATGGCTGCATTAGATGAAAATCCGGCTGTAGATATCCAGAATAAAGGAATAGAAAACAGAGCGTATTCTTATAAAAGTAAAGAAAAAACAGAGCGTGATCCGGAAAAAACAGAGTCAAATCTGTTTTTGAAGGATTTGAAAGCAAAAAAAGTAAAACAGTTAGATTTGTTTGAAGAGCAGATTTTAAAGAAAGAGGCAAGACAGGAATACCGGATCATCGGACAGGTTTTTGAAACCTACTGGCTGATCCAGTATCGTGACAGCCTCTATATTATAGACCAGCATGCCGCACATGAAAGAGTCCTTTATGAAAGGGCCCTTGCAGGAATGAAGAAGAGAGAGTATACTTCACAATACTTGAGCCCACCGATCATCCTGAGCCTTTCTATGCAGGAGATTGATGTGTTGGAGACATTTAAAGACCGCTTTACGGCAATCGGGTTTGAAATTGAGCCATTTGGTGGTGACGAGTACGCAGTTCGCGCAATTCCGGATAATCTGTTTGGAATCGCCAAAAAGGAACTGCTTCTTGAAATGTTGGATTCCCTGTCGGATGGGTTATCGACCAGTCTGGAACCAGAGCTGATTGATGAGAAGATTGCGTCCATGTCCTGCAAGGCAGCTGTCAAAGGAAATATGAAGCTGTCCTATGCAGAAATGGATGAACTGATCAATGAACTGTTGTCCCTGGATAATCCATATCATTGTCCGCATGGCAGACCAACGATCATTGCGATGACAAAGCGGGAACTGGAAAAGAAATTTAAGCGTATTGTGTAGGAGAAGAACATGACACAGATGACAGAGAAGAAAAAGCCACTGATCATATTGACAGGTCCGACTGCTGTCGGAAAGACGGCTGCGTCGATTGGCCTTGCAAAAGCAATTGGAGGAGAGATCATTTCGGCGGATTCGATGCAGGTATACCGGCACATGGATATTGGTTCCGCAAAGATTTTGCCGGAAGAGATGAAAGGTGTGAAGCATTATCTGATCGATGTGCTTAATCCGGAAGAGGAATTTAATGTAGCTGTTTTTCAGAAGATGGCAAAAGATGCAATGGTAGAGATCTATAAGAGAGGACGTATTCCGATTGTTGTAGGTGGCACGGGATTTTATATCCAGGCGCTTTTGTATGACATTGATTTTGAAAAGGGAGAAGAAAACACTGCCTATCGAAAGAAGCTGGAAACGTATGCAAAGGAGCATGGTGCGCAGGCACTCCATGACAGGCTAAGGGAAGCGGATCCAAAGTCGGCAGATGCAATTCATGCAAATAATGTAAAACGGGTGATTCGTGCTCTGGAATATTATCATGAGACAGGAACAAAGATTTCCGAACATAATGAAGCAGAACGGGAGAAGGATTCCCCGTATCAGTTTGCGTATTTTGTTCTGAATGATGTGCGTAGCCGTTTGTATGAGCGGATTGATCGTCGTGTGGATCTGATGGTGGAGCAGGGGCTTGTAGATGAGGTGACTGCTTTAAAGACCAGAGGATGCACAAGGGAAATGGTTTCAATGCAGGGACTCGGATATAAGGAAATTCTGGATTATCTGGATGGAAAGAATTCACTTGAAGAAGCGGTAACGATCCTGAAAAGGGATACCCGTCATTTTGCAAAACGTCAGTTGACCTGGTTCCGCAGAGAGCGGGATGTGAACTGGATCCAGAAAGAGGAATTCGGATACGATGAAGAGAAGATTTTGCAGGCAATGCTTGCGATACTGAAAGAAAAGGAGATTACAGACTAATGGATATCAGTCAGAAAATACAGAAATTATATGAACAGACCGGAATTTCACCGGAAGTTCATGACTTTGGAGAAAAAATTGAAAAATCACTGAAAGAACGTTTTGATAAGATCGATAAGATGGCAGAGTTGAACCAGCTGAAGGTCATTCATGCCATGCAGGAAGCAAGGGTGAATGCAGAATGCTTTAACTATGCATCTGGCTATGGATACAATGATTTCGGAAGAGATACGCTGGAAAAGGTGTATGCAAATGTCTTTCATACCGAAGATGCGCTGGTAAGACCACAGATTACCTGTGGAACCCATGCACTTGCTTTAACACTTTCTGCAAATTTAAGACCTGGTGATGAACTGCTTTCCATCGCAGGAAAGCCTTATGACACACTGGAAGAGGTCATTGGAATCCGCCCATCCACAGGTTCCCTTGCAGAATATGGAGTAATCTATAATCAGGTGGACCTGCTGCCGGACGGAAGCTTTGACTTTGATTCGATTGAAAAAGCGATTGGCGAGAAAACAAAGCTGATCACGATTCAGCGTTCCAAAGGATATCAGACAAGACCGAGTTTTTCTGTGGATCAAATTGGGGAAGCAATTGCATTTGTCAAGAAGATCAAACCGGAAGTCATCTGTATGGTGGATAACTGCTATGGTGAATTCGTAGAAGAAAAGGAGCCAAGTGATGTGGGTGCGGATCTGGTTGTCGGTTCCCTGATCAAGAATCCGGGCGGCGGACTTGCCCCGATCGGTGGCTATGTGGCTGGAAGAAAGGATCTGATCGAGCAGTGTGCTTACCGCCTTACTTCTCCTGGACTTGGAAAAGAAGTGGGTGCTTCACTTGGTGTGATGCAGTCGTTTTATCAGGGACTTTTCCTTGCACCGACTGTTGTTGCAGGTGCGTTAAAAGGTGCTATTTTTGCGGCGAATGTATATGAAAAGCTTGGTTATGCAGTTGTACCGGACGGAAAAGAGGAACGCCACGATATCATTCAGGCGGTAACACTAGGAAGTGCGGAAGGTGTAATCGCATTCTGTCAGGGAATCCAGGCGGCAGCACCGGTTGACAGTTATGTAACACCGGAACCGTGGGCAATGCCGGGATATGACAGTGATGTGATTATGGCGGCAGGGGCATTTGTACAGGGATCGTCCATCGAACTGAGTGCAGATGGACCGATCAAAGAACCGTATGCAGTATATTTTCAGGGAGGTCTCACCTGGGCGCATGCAAAACTTGGTATTTTAATGTCTCTTCAGAAGTTATATGAAAAAGGAATTGTAAAGGAATTATAGAATGAAAAAAAGAGTCATCATCATCGGCGGCGGAGCAGCTGGCAGTATGGCTGCACTTACGGCGGCGCAGAACGGCGCAGATGTACTGCTTCTGGAACAGAATGAAATAATTGGCAGAAAAATACTGTCGACGGGTAATGGCAGATGTAACTTTACCAATCGTTTTCAGGATTCATCCTGCTATCGAAGTGACAATAGCGGATTTGCATGGAAATCAATCGGAAAATTTTCTGAGCCTGAGACAACGTCTTTTTTTAAAAATCTTGGAATTTATCCGAAGGATAAAAATGGCTATCTGTATCCCTGGTCCGAGCAAGCCTCGGCAGTGAGGGAAGCGCTGGAGTCTGCGCTGAAACTGGCAAAGATCCGGATTCATACCGGAGTTCGCGTATTTGGGATCATACCAAAGAAAAATGGTTTTCAGATCAGTTTTTCAAAAGATGGGAAAAAAGGAATGATTTCCGGTGAGGCTGTGATCCTTGCGGCCGGATCAAAGGCAGCTGCAAAGCTAGGGAGTGACGGAAGTGGATATGACCTGGCAAAAATGCTGGGACATAAGCTGGTTCCGGTTGTCCCGGCTCTGGTACAGCTCCGGTGCAGGGAAAAGCTGTACCGGCAAGTCGCAGGCGTGCGTACTCATGGAAAAGTAACGGTTTTTATCGATAGGACAGAAACGGCTTCTGATATCGGTGAGCTGCAGCTTACGGATTATGGTATTTCCGGGATCCCGGTCTTTCAGATCAGCCGTTATGCGGCGAGAGGTCTGTATGAAAAGAAAGAAGTTTTTGCAGAACTGGATTTTATGCCGGATTTTGGAGATGTAGAATTTTTGCAGATGTTAAAGGAACGGAAGATAAGGCTGGATGGTCTTGTGATGGAACAGTATTTTAATGGGTTATTCCACAAAAAGCTTGCCGGTGCGCTGCTTAAGAGAATTGGAATTTCGGGAACAATGCCGGTGCATGACCTTGGTGAAGAGAATCTGGAAAGACTTTGCCGGATCTGTAAGCATTTCCGGACTTATATTGATAAGACAAATCCGTTTGAACAGGCGCAGATCTGTGCGGGTGGTGTAGATACAAGCGAAATTGATCCGGACACGATGGAGTCGAAGCTTGTAAAAGGACTTTATTTTGCAGGAGAAATTCTGGATGTAGATGGAATCTGCGGAGGTTACAATCTGCAGTGGGCATGGACCAGTGGTTATCTGGCAGGGAAAGGAGCGGCAAATGCTTAGAATCAGTCAGCTGAAGCTTCCGGTTACGCATACGGAAGAGGATTTGAAGAAAAAGATTGTGCACACACTGATGTGCAGGACAGAAGCGGTACAGAGCTATGAGATTATCAAGCAGTCTCTGGATGCCAGAAAGAAGCCAGAGCTGTTCTATGTCTATACTGTGGATGTAAAAGCGGACAATGAAAAACAGCTTTTGAAGATGCTCACCCGAAAAAAGCGTGCAGGCAATGTGCAACTCCATGAAGCAATGCCATATGTTTTTCCGGCAGGAGGCAACGAAAAATTGAAGTCACGTCCGGTAGTTGTCGGATGCGGTCCTGCCGGACTTTTCTGTGCGTATTTTCTTGCAGAATATGGGTATCAGCCGGTTCTTCTGGAACAGGGGGCACCGGTGGAAGAACGACAGAAAGATGTTGAGGAGTTCTGGAAGACGGGGGTACTGAAACCGGATTCTAATGTGCAGTTTGGAGAAGGCGGAGCAGGGACGTTTTCAGACGGAAAACTAAATACACTGATCAAGGATCCGGTGGGGCGCAATCGTAAGGTGCTGGAGATTTTCGTGGAAAACGGAGCACCAAAAGACATTCTTTATGTGAATAAACCACACATTGGAACGGATATTCTACGGACTGTGATCAGAAATATGCGTGAGAAAATCCTTGTGTGGGGTGGTGAAATCCATTTCCATACACAGATGACAGAGGTCCTTTTTACAGAAAATACAAGGCGGATCAGAGGGATCGTATATGAAGATCTTCTGAAAAAAGAAAAAGAAGAAATACAGACGGAGACGCTGGTTCTGGCACCGGGACACAGTGCGCGGGAGACCTTTGCGATGCTCTTCGAGAAAAAGGTTCCGATGGAGGCAAAATCCTTTGCGGTTGGTGTACGTGCAGAACACCCGCAGGAGCTGATCAATCATTCCCAGTATGGGGATGCAAAGGCATCTCTTCCGGCAGCAGCCTATAAGCTGACTGCAAAACTGCCGGATGGAAGAGGTGTATATTCGTTCTGTATGTGTCCGGGAGGCTATGTGGTTAATGCGTCTTCGGAGGAGGGATATCTTGCGGTCAACGGAATGAGCTATCATGCCCGCGACAGCCACAATGCCAACAGCGCAATCGTTGTGACGGTTACACCGGAGGATTTTGAAAGCGACCATCCGCTTGCCGGAATTGCATTCCAGAGAAAACTGGAAAAGGCAGCTTACAAAGCAGGAAAAGGGAAAATTCCGGTACAGAGATACGGGGATTTTTACCGGAGTGTGACCGGAAAAGAAAAGGAAAAGACCGAAGCAGAAGTCTGGTATCAGGGACATGAGCCATGTATGAAGGGTGCGTATGAAGAGACAGACCTGGCGGGGATTTTTCCGGCAAAGATCAGTAGCGCGCTGGTGGATGGGATGGAAGATTTTAACAAGAAAATTCGAGGTTTTTCGCATCCTTTTTCCATTCTTTCCGGAGTGGAGAGCAGAACCTCTTCGCCGGTACGGATCGTAAGAGATAATCATTCGCTGGAAAGCGTGATTGGAGGACTTTATCCTTGCGGAGAGGGCGCAGGATATGCCGGCGGGATTACGTCGGCGGCAGCAGACGGTATTAAAATCGCAGAAAAAATTCGACAAAAATATGCACCGTTTTTATAGAAAACAGCTGTGTTAAGAAAAAAATAATATTTAAAAAGTCTATACACGTTTTTTAAAATATGCTAAAATGATACCAGTTTGTGATTCAAAAGAGGAGGAGTACAGATGAGAGGAGCCGGAAGTAAGAATGCCTGGGCGTTGTTTCTGCTGATTTTGGCAGGAATTGTTCTGGGTGGCTTTATCGGTGTGCTTGCAGAAGGGGTTCCAGCACTTAGCTGGCTTTCTTATGGACAGACTTTCGGGGTAGAGACACCGATTGTTTTGAACCTCGGACTTGTCGTTATTACGTTTGGTCTTACGATTAAGATCACGATCGCAAGCATTATTGGAGTGATTATCTCCATATTCATTTATCGTTTCTTATAGGATGTATAAAGCATCCCATATACAAGGGTGGAGAGTCTGGTGTGAATCAACAAATCCTGCAAAAGGATGAATCAAAAAAATACCATTCGAGAAATGTTATCAGAAGAGCGGCCATATGAAAAATGTGAACGCTTTGGGGCGGGCAGTTTAACAGATATTGAATTGCTCGCTGTTTTGTTAAGGACTGGAACAAAGGGAGAGAGTGCACTGGATCTTGCCAGGAAGCTTTTTTATCCCGGAGAAGGTACACAGCCACAAGCCAAAGCCCATCTTCAAAGCTGGACAAAAGAAGAACTGCTGAAAATCAGTGGAATCGGAAGAGTAAAGGCTATTCAGATCTTATGCCTTTGTGAACTTTCCAAGAGAATGTCCCAGCTTTCAGCCAGAGAAGATCTGGATTTTTCAAGACCGGATACAATTGCAGCATATTATATGGAAGATATGCGCTATTACAGGCAGGAGCATTTGAAACTGCTGATGCTGAATACGCGTTCCAGACTGATCGGAGAAAGCGAAATTTCGAGAGGGACAGTAAATATGTCCGTAATTTCCCCGAGAGAGCTTTTTATAGAGGCATTGCAAAAGAACGCAGTCTATATTATATTGTTGCACAATCATCCAAGTGGTGATCCGATGCCGAGCAGGGAAGATATTCTTGTGACACAGCGAATCCGGGAGGGCGGAAGCCTTCTTGGAATTGAACTTCTGGATCATATCATTATTGGTGATAACTGCTATGTATCACTCGCAGAGCAGAAGCTGCTTAAGGAAAAGTAGTATGGAAAGGAACTTTAGATTATGGCGCGAAATATTTACGGTCTTGATCTCGGGACTTATGAGATCAAGGTGTATGATAAAAAGCAGGACAGTACGTGGAAAGAGAAGAATGTAATTGCTATTGTGGACGGAAAAGAGATCTTGGCTGTCGGCGATGAAGCATATGCGATGTTCGAGAGAACACCGGGAAATATTGAAGTGGTGTTTCCGATGAAAGAAGGTGTAATCAGCAGATTTACGGATATGCAGTATCTTCTTCAGAATCTGCTGAAGAAAGAGCGCCGTTTTACAAGAGGATCAGAATATCTGATCGCAGTACCTACGGATGTCACAGAAGTTGAAAAACGGGCGTTTTTTGATCTGGTTGTTCATTCAACGGCGAAAGCAAAAGAAGTGAGTATTGTAGAACGCGGTGTTGCGCAGTGTATCGGAATGGGAATTGATGTCCGGAAGACAAAAGGGATGCTGATCGTTGATTTTGGTGCGGCTACAACCGAATTATCTGTAGTAGGTTCAGGTGGCATGGTACTTAATAAAATGCTTAAGATTGGTGGTATGACATTTGATGTGGCAGTTCAGAATATGGTCCGCCGGAATTATGATTTTCTGATCGGAAGACAGACAGCCGAGGCTCTCAGAAAACGTTTTGGAGTACTTGGCGGAAACGGAAAAGCTTCCATGGTGGTTGCCGGACGTAATCTGGTTGTTGGTGTACCAAGATACCAGGAAATCCCAAGCAGTGCGGTACGGGCTGCGATGAAAGAATCTCTGGAAACCTGCACTTCGCAGATTGGTCAGTTGATTGAACGGACCCCACCGGAGGTAGCCCGTTCAATCAGAAAGAATGGAATTTGTCTGACGGGTGGTGTTTCCAGGCTACCGGGGCTTGACCGGTACATAGAAGCTGTGACTGGATATCCGGTGCATGTGGCTGCTAAGCCGGATCTGTGTGCAGTAGAAGGGCTGCGACGGATGATCAATTCAAAAGAACTTAAAAAACTTTCGTACTCAATGTTGGATGAAAATTATAGGTGGATAAGATAGATGAAAAGAAAGAATCAATTTTCAACATCAAATAAATACTGGTTGCTGATCCTTGCTATCATATGTATTGTATTGATGGGACTTTCCGGATTTGCAGAGTCCGGGAAAGGACCGCTTTCCTGGGCAGCAGGTTACACGATCGTGCCGATGCAGAAAGGAATCAACCGTGTCGGGATGTGGATCGGCGATGTTTCAGAGAATTTTGCAACACTTCAGGAAATAAAAAAAGAAAACAAAGAACTGAAATCCCGCCTGGAAGAGATGACGACTGAGAATAACCGATTGCAGCAGAATTCAGCAACGCTGGAAAGATATAAAGAACTATATAAGATGGATCAGAATACAGCGGATTATCCGAAAGTTGCTGCGAATGTAATCGCCAGCGAGAATAGCAACTGGTTTTCGAAATTTACGATTGATAAGGGAAGCAATGATGGGATCAGGGAAGATATGAATGTCCTATCTGGAACCGGACTGGTTGGGATCGTCACAGAAGTCGGACCGAACTGGGCAACAGTAAGTTCGATTATCGATGATAAAAATGTAAGTGCCATGATCCTGACAACCTTTGACAAATGTATTGTAAGCGGAGATCTGCAGACGGTGCAGGACGGACTTTTAAAATTTGAACAGCTTGCCAATAATGAAAATGAAGTGGCGGTCGGAGAACAGGTTGTAACATCGAATATCAGCAGCAAATATCTGCAGGGACTTCTGGTTGGATATATTTCAGAGGTAAATGTAGATTCCAATAACCTGACAAGATCCGGATATATCATTCCTGCTACGGATTTTAAGGAATTACAGGAAGTTCTTGTTATTACAACAACAAAGCAGGATCTGATCGATGGAAAAGGTGAAAGTGGAAGCGATAATGGAGGCGAATAGACATGAAAAAGATTAAAAGGATCCTGATCTGTGCTGTGTTGATCACTGTCTGTTTCCTTCTGGAGACAACGGTGTTTCAAAAGCTGGCGTTTGCCTCGATTATTCCGAATCTCCTGATTATCGTGACGTCCTCATTTGGATTTATGAGGGGACAAAAAGAAGGGATGATCATCGGCTTTTTCTGTGGACTTTTAAAAGATATACTAGGTGGAAATCTGCTTGGATTTTATGCGCTGATCTATATGCTGATCGGATATGGCAACGGATTTTTCCAGAGAGTATTTTATGACGAAGACATCAAACTCCCGTTGGCACTTATTGCCGGCAGCGAGTTTCTATATGGTATGGTGATTTATGTCCTTTTATTCATGTTAAAAAGTGATTTCCATTTTTTGCATTATCTGAGACATGTGATCATGCCGGAACTGGTTTACACGATTCTGGTTACACTTGTTCTGTATCAGATCATTCTGCATATTAACCGAAGACTTGAAGAAGAAGAAAAAAGGAGTGCTAGCAGATTTGTTTGATTTATTGGATCGTCTGAAAAGATGGTTTATCGACTTGGTAAAATCTAGAGTGTTTGTGCTGATGCTTGTGTTTATTGTGCTTTCTACAATTTTGATACAGCGTGTGTTTGTTTTACAGATCGTAAACGGACAGGCATATCTGGATGACTATAAGCTTCAGATCCAGAAAACAAAAGAGGTACAGGGAACCAGAGGTCGTATCCTGGACCGGAACGGAGTGGTTCTGGCAGATAACAAGCTCGCATATTCCGTCACGATTGAAGACAACGGTGACTATGATACGGTTAAAGAGAAAAATAAAATCATCAATGCAACAATTGAGAAAGTGATCAGTATTGTTGAATCGAATGGAGATTCTATTGTCAATGATTTCAAAATTATTCTCAATGATAATGGAGAATATGCTTATTCCATGACAAGCGAGGTGCAGCGTCTGCGGTTCCTTGCGGATGTGTTTGGAAAAGCAACCATTGATAAGCTCAGTAACAAGCAGAAGGCATACAGTGCGGCAGATCTGATGCATTATCTCTGTACAGATGAGACCTATGGTTATGGACTGGACGAACAGAAGCTGTCCAAAGAAGAAATCCTGAAGCTGGTAACAATCCGGTATTCTATGGGACTGAATCGCTATCAGAAGTATGTGGCTACAACGATTGCAAGTGATGTCAGTGAAAGTACAACAGCTGCTATTATGGAAAACCTGGATACTCTTCAGGGAGTTAATATTGAAGAGGATTCAATCCGTTATTACCCAGACAGCAAATATTTTGCGTCTATTCTTGGTTATACGGGTGTGATTTCACAAGATGAATATGATGCGTTGGATGAAAAGGAGCAGGACTCGTATTCTCTTACAGATGTGGTTGGAAAAGCAGGGCTGGAGCAGACACTGGATAAAACACTTCAGGGTGAAAAAGGTGAAATCAAACTTTATGTTAACAGTGTGGGAAAGGTCATTGAGTCCAAGCAGGGGAAAAAGGCAAAGGCAGGAAATGATGTCTATCTTTCTATTGATGCCAATCTGCAAAAGGCAGCTTATGATCTCCTGGAAGAAAAGCTTGCCGGAATCATCCTTTCCAATCTGACTACGTCTCTGACCTATGACCGTACACAGGCAGAAGAGGGAAGTGATGTGAAGATACCGATTGGTGATGTTTACAATGCATTTATTTCCAATGAGATCCTGAATGTGGGACATTTTGAAGCTGCGGATGCCGGGGAGACTGAGAAAAGTGTGTATGCGTCATTTTCCTCCAAAAAGGAGGCAGTGCTTGCAGATGTGATGGCACAGCTGAGTGATTCAGGTGCGCCGGCATATAAAGACTGTGATGAGGATATGCAGGCATATCTCAGTTATATTATCAGTACTGTACTTACCCAGAATGCAGCAATCATTCAGAAAGATTCGATTGATACCAATGATTCTACCTATATTGCGTGGGAAAATGATGAGAGCATCAGTCTCTATACTTATCTGAATTATGCGATCTCCAAGAACTGGATCGATACATCAAAACTGACTGATTATATGAACAGTGACAGTGAGTATTCGGATCAGAATGAAGTATATCAGGGGATTCTGGCGTATATCAGTGCAAATCTTCCTAAGGATTCCGGATTTGACAAACTGATCTACAAGTATATGATACGCAATGAAGAAATCACAGGAAGCCAGATTGGTATGATGCTTTATGAGCAGGGAATTCTGAATTATGATGCAGATGTTTATAATAAGCTTGCGGATGGTACAATGACCGCCTATGATTTCATGTATTCCAAGATTGAAGATCTGGAAATCACACCGGGACAGCTTGGACTGGAACCATCTACCGGATCGGTCGTAGTAACTGACACGAAGACCGGACAGCTTCTTGCCTGTGTATCCTACCCGGGATATGATAATAACCGGCTTGCAAATACCATGGATTCAGGCTATTATACAAAGCTTTTAAATGATCAGTCAGCACCGTTATATAATAATGCGACGCAGGAGAAGACGGCACCGGGATCTACTTACAAACCACTGGTTGCTGTTGCCGGACTGACAGAAGATGTTATTGATACCAGTACGTATATCAGCTGCGGCGGACTCTATGAAAAAATTTCACCGAGTCCACGATGCTGGATTTATCCGGGGTCGCATGGAAGTCTGAATGTGACGAGTGCGATCCAGCATTCCTGTAATATGTTCTTCTATGAAGTTGGATACCGTCTGGGACTTACAAACCAGATGCTCAGTAATGCAAAGAGCAGCGAGTCGGGATATTCTTCTGACCAGGGATGTGAGACGCTTCTGAAATATGCGACTATGTTTGGACTGAACCAGACAACAGGAATCGAAATTCCGGAATCGTCACCTCAGGTATCTGATCAGGACTCTGTACGTTCTGCAATCGGTCAGGGTACTAATAACTATACGACAACTCAGCTTGCAAGATATGTTACAGCAATTGCAAACAGAGGAACTGTTTATAATCTTTCCCTTCTGGATCATGTGGAAAATAAGGATGGTAAGGTAACAAAAACTTACGAACCGGATGTGCTGAACCAGATAGAGGGTGTTTCCGGAAATACATGGGATGCTGTTCAGTCGGGAATGCGGGCAGTTGTTACCAGCAACAGTACATATTCTTCGCTGGGAAATATTACAATGTCAGGTAAAACCGGTACGGCACAGCAGAGTACTACACATCCGGATCACGGTCTGTTTGTTGGCTATGCGCCAAGTGACGATCCGGAAGTCGCATTTGCGATCCGTATCAAAAATGGTTATGAATCTTTATATCCGTCAGAGATTGGAAGAGACCTGATGCGCTATTATTATGGAGAGACAAGCCGTGATGAGCTGATCACAGGGCATGCATCAGCAGCAGGTTCATCATCGACACATGGAGACTAGATTGAGGGGGATCACAGGTATGAAACAGAAAGTCATCATTAAAAGTAATAAATACGGTCTGATTGTTCATATGGATCCTGATGCAGAGTATACAGAGATTCTGAAGGAATTGAGAGAAAAATTTACCGAATCTGCCCGCTTTTTCAAAGATGCGACCATGGCGGTTACGTTTGAAGGGCGGATTCTTACAAAACCACAGGAAGAAGAGGTCATTGGTCTGATCACTGATGTCGCTCATATCCATATTGTCTGTATTTTTGATGCTAATGAAAATACAGAAAGATTATACAAAAAAGTAGTAGAAGACTCTCTTAACAGTTTAACCAGAAAAGAAGGTCAGTTCTACAAAGGTACGCTCAGACAAAGGCAGGTACTGGAGACAGAACAGAGTATTATTATACTTGGCGATGTAGAGTTTGGTGCAACCGTAGTATCCAAGGGCAATATTGTTGTGCTGGGTGCGGTAAGGGGAACGGTACATGCCGGGGCAACAGGAGATCGGAATGCGTTTATTACGGCGTTGTCGATGAGACCGCATGTAATGAAGATTGCAGATATTGTATCAACACATACATATCTTCAGGACGAAACCGTAAGACCAAGTATCGCCCGTCTTGACGGCAAGCGCATTTATATCGATCCACTGGAGAATTTAGAGTGGTAGGAGGATCTGAAAAATGGGTGAAATTATTGTAGTGACATCGGGAAAAGGCGGTGTCGGAAAAACAACAACGACAGCAAATATAGGTGCCGGACTTTCAAGGCTCGGGAAAAAGGTACTGGTGATCGATACGGATCTGGGTCTTCGGAATCTGGATGTTGTCATGGGACTTGAAAACCGGATCGTATATAATCTGGTCGACGTGATCGAAGGTGGCTGCCGTTTGAAGCAGGCGATGATCAGTGATAAGCGTCATGAAAATCTGTATCTGCTGCCATCGGCACAGACAAAGGATAAGTCAGCGATCACACCGGAGCAGATGATCAAGCTTACAAATGAGCTTCGAGATGAATTTGATTACGTTTTACTGGATTGTCCGGCAGGGATTGAGCAGGGATTCCAGAATGCGATTGCCGGAGCTGACAGAGCATTTGTTGTGACAACGCCAGAAGTATCCTCCATTCGTGATGCTGACCGCATCATTGGGCTGCTGGAGCAGAATCACATGAAAAAACTGAATCTTATTATTAACCGTATCAGGATGGATATGGTGAAAAGAGGAGAGATGATGTCAGTAGAAGATGTGACAGAGATTCTTCCTATCGATCTGATCGGAGCAATTCCGGATGATGAACAGGTCGTGATCGGAACGAACCAGGGAGAGGCGGTTGTAGATATGGATTCGCTGGCAGGAAAAGCATATACCAATATCTGCCGGCGTATAACCGGTGAAGAAGTGCCATTTCTCGATCTGGATAAACAGGAAAGTTTGTTTTACAAACTTTCCCATATGTTTAAAAGAAATTAGGAGGATGTATCATGCATGTATTTGAAAGAGGTATGCACCATTCATCTGTCCGCATTGCAAAAGAACGTTTGAAAAGCCTTCTTGTTTCGGACCGGGTGCAGTGTCAGCCAGATACTTATGAACTTTTGTGCGGAGAATTATACCACACAATCGGAAAATACATGAAGATAACCGAAGATAATTTTAAAGTGGAAATAACACGTTCACAGATTAGAATCAACTTGACAGGAGAAAAATCGTGAGATTACCAAAAAAGACAAAACCTTATCATTTAAAAGATGTGAAATTCGGTCTGGTCATTTCTGTTATTGCTATATCAATTATTGGAGTTATGGTAATCGGAAGTGCAAAGCAGGCAGTACAGGGAAGACAGATCATAGGACTTGTCGCCGGAGTGATCCTGATGATCATTCTTTCGATGATAGACTATGTATGGCTTCTGAACTTTTACTGGATTTTATACGGGATCAATATCATTGCACTGGTATGTGTAAAGCTGTTTGGAACCAATGTAAATGGTGCACAGCGGTGGATCGATATCGGAGTGACGAATTTTCAGCCATCAGAGCTCAGCAAAATACTGGTTGTCGTATTCTTTGCAAAATTTCTGATGAATCATGAGGATGATCTGAACAGTGCTGCAACCATCCTGAAAGCAGTAGGACTGATTGCACCAACACTGATCCTGATCGTTCTTCAGCCAGACCTTTCAACAACCTTATCCATAGCGCTTGTCTTTTGTGCTATGATGTATCTGGCGGGACTGAGTTATCGATTTATCGGAACCCTGATTGCGATTCTGGTTCCGGTTACGATTATTTTTATCAGTATTGTTGTACAGCCAAATCAGCCATTTCTGCACGATTATCAGCAAAAGCGTATTCTGGCATGGCTGGAACCGCAGAAATATGCAAGTGATGAAGCTTACCAGCAGAATAATGCAATTATGGCGATTGGTTCCGGACAGCTTACCGGTAAAGGACTGAATAATAATACAACCACATCCGTGAAGAACGGAAATTTTATTTCTGAGCCACAGACAGACTTTATTTTTGCAATTGTAGGTGAAGAATTAGGTTTTGTGGGTTGCTGTATCGTGATTGGTCTGTTATTATTGATTGTAGTACAATGCATATTGATAGGACTCAGGGCACAAGATCTGGCGGGGCGGATTATTTGCTGCGGTGTAGCCGCGCAGATAGGATTTCAGTCGTTTATCAATATCGGCGTGGCAACAGGGATCTTACCAAATACAGGAATTCCCCTTCCGTTTGTTAGTTACGGACTGACTTCGCTTATCAGCTTATATATGGGAATTGGCATTGTATTAAATATAGGGCTTCAGCCTAAAAAATATCAGTAAAAGGAGCTGAGAAAATGAATATCGGACTTATTGCGCATGACTCTAAGAAAACACTGATGCAGAATTTCTGTATTGCATATCGTGGGATTTTGAGCAAGCATGAGTTGTATGCGACCGGTACAACCGGCCGGCTGATCGAAGAAGTTACTAATCTTTCTATTCACAAATATCTTGCGGGACCGCTGGGCGGCAAACAACAGCTCGGTGCGCAGATTGCACAGAATGGAATTGATGCTCTGATCTTTCTTCGGGATCCACAGAATCCAAAGCCACATGAACCGGATGTAAATGATGTCATTCGTCTTTGTGACATGCACAACATCCCGATGGCTACCAATCTTGCAACGGCAGAAATCATTATACTCGCATTAGACAGAGGAGACTTGGATTGGCGTGAGATGTATAAGTAGAGCAAAAAGTGCCGCACTGGTATGTGTGGCATCGATAAGTCTGTTTACAGGTGGTTGCATCGGAGGAAAAGGAGCAACACCTGTGACAGCATATGAACTTAAAAATTATAATCAGGATTTATACCAGGGAAAGCTTTATGCAGAGGAGCTGTGTGTAGCACAAAATGATGTGGCGTTAGAAGGCTATACAGAAGATACTGAATTGCACAGTGCTGCATTATTTGATCTTACAGGAGAACGTGTATTATATTCTTACAAAGCGCATGAACGACTGTATCCTGCCAGTACAACCAAGATCATGACGGCACTTCTCGCTATTGAGAATGCAAATTTGGATGACCAGGTGACGATCAGTGGAAACGCAGATGCATCCAGTTTTCCGGCAGATGCACAGGTGTGCGGCCTTGCGAAAGGAGAAGTCTGGACACTCAGGGATCTTTTGGGAGCTCTTCTTTTGTATTCTGGAAATGATGCAGCAACTGCAATCGCGGAATATGTAGGTGGATCAGAAGAAGCGTTTGTTAATATGATGAACCGCAGAGCCCAGGAATTGATGGCGAACGGGACTCATTTTATGAATCCGCACGGACTGCATGATGACAATCATTATACAACAGCGTATGACCTTTATCTGATATTTAATGAGTGCATAAAGCATGAAGATTTTGTAAATATCATACAGAGTGAAGCATATACCGCATATTATACAGATGTGGACGGTAACAGTCAGGAGGCGTTGTTTACACCGACCAATCTCTATGCGCAGGGAGAGGTGGATGTGCCGGAGAATGTTACGATTGTAGGCGGGAAGACCGGGACAACGGATGAAGCAGGATATTGTCTGATTCTGATGGAAAAAGATTCCAGTGACAATCCATACATATCGATTGTTATGGGAGCCTCAGAAAAACCGGTTCTGTATGAGGATATGACATCATTGATTGAGGCAATCCCGTCTGGTCAGCAGTAAATGTGGTGTGTGAATCTTATCGTATACACAAAAAGGGGCATCTCTTGTCTGGGAGCCCCTTTCTTTTTTTCAAGCATGTAGAAAATACACCGAGATGGTATCAGGTACATTACCTGGGCGTATTAAGATTCGGACATGGATCCGATTCTACCAAAAAGACTGATCAGGTAGAGTCCACACAGTCCGACGATCGTGTAGACGATACGTGAGAACCATGACATGTTTCCAAAAAGCCAGGCAATAAGATCCAGACGGAATATACCGATCAGAAGCCAGTTCACAGCACCGATGATCACGATGGTGAGTGCTGTATTATCAAACCATTTCATGTAAATATCCTCCTTATACGATTCTATACGGTTAGTATGTGTTAAAACTTTGTGATTATTCATAAATGAGAGGAAAAATATGTTATATTATAAATATTCGGATTACCTGAAAAACAAATATGGTGAAAAAGTATACAAGCTTCCGGTGAACCTTCCGGTCACATGTCCAAACCGTCTTGACGGAGATGGATGTGCATTCTGTGCCGGTGCAGGAACCGGATTTGAGGCAATGGCGGCTACAGTTTCTGTCACAGAACAGTTGACACGGACCAGACAGATGATCACGAGAAAATACCATGCCAACAAATATATTGCATATTTTCAGAATTATACCAATACCTTTCTTCCTCCGGACAGATTTCGCAGTTATCTGATGGAGGCTACCAGGATTCCGGGTGTCGTGGAGATATCTGTTTCCACAAGACCGGATTGTGTTTCGGCTGAGTATCTTGATATTATGAGAGATATCCGCGCGATGACCGGAATTCAGATGAATGTAGAACTTGGATTACAGACAGCAAATTATCATACACTGCAGATGATCGACAGGGGACATGGTCTTGCAGAATTTATCGATGCAGTACTGCGGATTAAAAGATATACTGGTATTTCAATCTGTACCCATGTGATTCTTAATCTTCCGGGAGATACGGCAGCGGATGCAAAAGAGACTGCAAGAATCCTTACTGCGCTTGGTGTGGATATTGTGAAACTGCATTCGCTTTATATTGCCAGAAATACACGGTTGTGTGATTGGTATGAAAATGGTAAAATAACGGTATGTTCAAAGGAAGAATATTTTGAAAGAGTGATTACGTTTCTTGAACAGATTCCGGAAACCGTGGCAGTAGAACGAATGTTTTCAAGAATTCCTGAGAAAGATGCGGTGTTCTGTAACTGGGGATGCAGCTGGTGGAGGCTGAGGGACGAACTGCTGCAGAAGATGGAAGAGGAAGGCAGGTATCAGGGCAGGTGCTGTGATTATCTGAATGGTGCGGCACTGTGCCTGTTAAAATCCGAATAGATTTGGAGGCTTGATTTTTGGCTGGGAAAAAGAAGAATACGGAGGTCGTCAGCCTCCAGAAATATAAACGAAAAGGACATTTAAATATTGGTACGATTCTGTTTGGAATTATTTTTGTGTATCTTGTTTTTACCGTTCTGATCTATTTTACAAAAGACAGAGTGAGTGTATATGAGGTACGGGAAGGAAGCATTTTAAAAGACAGGAATCTTACCGGAATGGTTCTCAGAAAAGAAACGGTGGTAAATGCTGAAAAAAGCGGATATGTCAATTATTTTGTAGACGATGCACAGAAGGTTGCACTTGGAACCAATATTTACACCATTACGTCTTCCAAGCTCGAGACACAGACGGATCAGGACAGCAATGAAGAAGTTTCCCTGAATGCAGATGAATGGAACAGTATTCTGCTGAAGGCACAGGGATTTAATGAATCCTATTCACCGGAGGAGTTTAAGACGGCATCAAATCTGAAAAGTGAAGTAACAGCGATCTTACAGAACAATACGACACAGAGCAGGGTTGCACAGCTGAATTCTATTCTGCAGTCCGGAAATGTAGATGCATTTCAAAGCCCGGATGACGGAATCGTGGAGCTTTCGGTAGATGGCTATGAAAATCTGACGACAGATAATATCACGGATGAGATGTTTGATAAGGCAAATTACAGTGTCACAGAGCTTTCAGGCAACCAGAAGATTGATGCAGGGCAGCCGGTATATCGCCTGGTCACAGATGAAGAGTGGACGGTAACGGTACGCCTGACCTCTGATCTGGCACAAACCTTCCAGACAAAAATGAACGGGGAAGATTCCCTTTCTGTTGAGGTCAGATTCCTGAAGGATAATAAAGACCTGTGGGGAACTATGCGACTTACGGAAAAGAAAAATGATATTTATGCCAATATTACTTTTAAGGATTCCATGATCCGGTATGCAGATGAACGGTTCGTGAATATTGAACTGATCCTGGAAGACGAGTCCGGGCTTAAGATTCCGAAAACCTCGGTAACGGAGAAAGACTGTTATGCTGTTCCGATAGATTATATTACGAGCGGCGGGGCTTCTCAGAACGAAGGTGTCTACAGGCAGACGACCAAAAAAGGAAAGACGACAACGGAATTTATTCCGGTGACGATCATTAACGAGGATACGGAATCGGGTATTGCATATCTGGATACAGAGAATCTGAAAAAAGGAGATACTCTTTTGTTGCCGGAATCTTCCGATACGATGGATCTTTTGAAAACCGAAAGCATCAAAGGAGTTTATAATGTCAATAAAGGCTATGCTGTATTCAAGCAGGTTCAGATCCTGAGTGAGAGTGATGAATACTATATTATTGCAGAAGGAAACAGCTACAGTCTATCCAATTATGATCATATTGCCCTGAACGGAGATTCTGTTCGGGATAATCAGATAGTAAGTCAATAAGAAATGGAGTGAAAGAAATGATCACAGAAAACTTAAAAGATGTGGAAGCACGTGTATGCGCTGCATGCGAACGCTCCGGCAGAAAACGGGAGGATGTAACACTGATTGCTGTCAGCAAGACCAAACCGGTAGAAATGCTGGAAGAAGCGTATGCTTACGGTTGCCGTTATTTTGGTGAAAATAAAGTGCAGGAACTGGATGAAAAATATGACATAATGCCGAAGGATATTCACTGGCAGATGATTGGTCATCTGCAGCGCAACAAAGTAAAATATATCATCGATAAGGCAGAGCTGATCCATTCTGTTGATTCTATTCGTCTTGCGGAAACAATTGATAAAGAAGCAGCGAAAAAAGGTATTGTTGTAAATGTGCTTCTCGAAGTAAACATGGCAAAAGAAGATACAAAATTCGGTCTGATGCCAGAGGAAGTTATGGATTTTATTCATGAAATTGTCAGATTTCAACACATAAAAGTACAAGGATTGATGACAATTGCTCCGTTTGTAGAAAACCCGGAAGAAAATCGTATACATTTTGCAAACTTACGAAAATTATCTGTTGACATTGCAAAGGAAAAAGTTGATAATGTTAACATGAGTATTCTTTCAATGGGGATGACCAATGATTTTGAAGTTGCTATAGAAGAGGGAGCCACCATGGTTCGGATAGGGACAGCAATTTTTGGCGAGCGAAATTATGCTCATCAGATTTAGATACCACAGATAGGAGTGTATAAGAAAAATGGGAGTATTAGATAAGTTTTTAGACGTTATGAAATTAAACGGCGACGATGATGAGTATGATGATGATTTCTACGATGAAGATGACGATTTTGAAGATGAGTCATATGAAGAAGAGAAGCCAAAAAAGAATATTTTTGGAAAGAAAGATAAACCGGCTGCTTACGAAGAAGAAGAGGAAGATTATCAGCTTAAAAAATCAGGTCGTTCAAATAAAGTCACCCCGATGCGCCAGCCTTCTACACGCAGAAATGCTCCTGCAATGGAAGTTTGTGTAATCAAACCAAACGCAATGGATGATACACGTGAGATTACAGAGACTCTTCTCGCGGGAAGAACTGTTATTTTGAATCTGGAAGGTATGGATCTTGAGATCGCGCAGAGAATTATTGATTTCACATCAGGATCTGCTTTTGCAATTGATGGTAATCTTCAGAAGATTTCAAGTTATATTTTTCTGGTAACACCGGCAAATGTTGATATTTCCGGCGATATGCAGGATCTTCTGAATACTTCGTTCGATGTGCCGATCCAGAACCGTTACTAGAAGAAAGAAGACAGGGTATGGAAAAAGAAGAGACTTTACTTCGTAAACGTCTGATTGAGCTGTCTAACAATGCTTATCAGAGAGGAATCATTATGTATTCCGATTTCCTGAACCTGAATGAACTGAATATATTACATACTACGCCGAAGGATTCTTTCCCTGTTCCATACAGGACCTTTGGCGGGTATGATCCGTCAGAGCGTCAGATGGCAGCATTTCTACCTGATGCTTTTTATATGTATATGGATGAGGAAAGTATCCGCAGTACATATCCGATCCGCATTCTGAAGATCAGTCCGCTGCAGCCGAAATTTGCTGAGGAATTATCACACAGAGATTATCTGGGTGCACTTCTGAACCTTGGGATCACACGGGCAAAGACGGGAGATATTCTGATTCACGATAAGGAAGCTTATGTGTTTGTACATCAGGAACTGACGGAGTTTCTTGTAAAAGAACTGACCAGGGTACGTCATACAACTGTTCGTGCCGTAGAAGTAGAAAATGCAGATTTTAAATGGGAGCCAAAGTACGAAGAGATTAAGGGGACTGTTGCATCAGTACGCCTGGATTCCCTTCTTTCACTGGCTTTTTCTTCGTCCAGAAGTAAACTTACTGCATTGATTGAGGCTGGGCGTGTATACGTAAACGGAAAGCTGATTACCAGTAATGGATATCATGTAAAGGACAACGATATCATTTCCGTAAGACAGATGGGACGTTTTCAGTACGAAGGAGTTCTTTCCGAGACAAAAAAAGGACGTTATTATATTACAATCCGAAAGTATATCTAATGGCATTAGCAGTAAAGGAGAGCATATGAAGAACAGACCAGGGTTAAAACAATATATTTTTGCAGCACTTGGAGTCGTAATCCTGGTGCTTCTGGATCAGTATACAAAGCTTCTGGCAATTGCACATTTGAAGGATCAGTCTGCATTTGTGTTGTGGAATAATGTTTTTGAATTGCATTATCTTGAAAACAGAGGAGCTGCATTTGGAATTTTTCAGAACCAGCGATGGTTCTTTGTCATCATGACCGTTGTGATCCTTGTTATTGTGAGCTGGTTTTATGGCAGAACTCCGGTAGAAAAAAGATATCTGCCACTCAGAATCTGTATGATCATTCTGACAGCCGGAGCAATCGGGAATTTTATTGACCGTCTGACCAGAGGATATGTGGTTGACTTTTTTTATTTTTCACTGATTGATTTTCCGATTTTCAATGTGGCGGATATTTATGTGACTGTGACGTTTATCGTTCTGGTTCTGCTGATCTTTTTTTATTATAAGGACGAAGATTTTTCTATTTATTCGCGCAGACAGGAGCAGAAACATGCAGATTAAAGAATTTCAGAGTGAAGAAAATGCAGGGGAGAGAATCGACAAATTTCTCACAGAGAAAGTGCCGGAGCTTTCCCGTTCTTATATTCAAAAACTGATAAAAGAAAAAAATGTAAAGGTAAATTCCACAGTAATCAAATCTAACTATAAGGTTGCAAAAGGAGATCAAATTCAGATTACGATACCGGATTTGACGGAACCGGATATCCTGCCGGAAAATATACCATTGGATATTCTCTATGAGGATGATGATATCCTGGTGGTTAATAAGCCGAAAGGTATGGTAGTGCACCCGGCAGCAGGTCATTATACCGGAACCCTGGTCAATGCGATCATGTATCATTGCAAAGACCGGCTTTCAGGAATCAACGGTGTAATGCGTCCGGGAATCGTACACCGGATCGATATGGATACTACCGGTTCTCTTCTGGTATGTAAAAATGATACCGCACACCAGATCCTTGCAGAACAGTTAAAAGAGCACAGCATTAAGCGGATTTATCATGCGATTGTACACGGTAATATCAAAGAGGATTCCGGTACTGTGAATGCGCCGATCGGACGCCATCCGATTGACCGGAAGAAAATGAGTATCAATGAGAAAAATGGCAGAAATGCAGTGACACACTACCGGGTCCTGGAGCGTTTTGGCGAATATACTTATATTGCCTGTGAGCTTGAAACCGGTCGCACACATCAGATCCGTGTGCATATGGCAAGTATCCATCATCCGTTGCTTGGAGACTGTGTATATGGTCCGGCAAAATGTCCGTGGACACTACAGGGGCAGACACTTCATGCGAAAATTCTTGGAATTATCCATCCGAGAACCGGAAAATATATGGAATTTGATGCCCCACTTCCGGAATATTTTGAAAATTTATTGAAAAAACTACGCAAAATGTCATGAAAATCTATACATTTATTATGAATTGTTATATAATATGTATAGGATAATCATGGAATAATGACCTGCAAAGGAGCGTGACGTTTATGAGTAAAACACATACAATTATAACAATAGGTCGTCAGTTTGGAAGCGGAGGACGCGAGATTGGAAAACGTCTGGCAGATGAACTGGAAATTGAGTTTTATGATAAAGAATTGTTGTCACGGGCAGCAAAGGACAGTAAGATATGCAAAGAGCTTTTTGAGACACATGATGAAAAACCGACGAACAGTTTTCTCTATTCATTGGTAATGGATACATATTCTATGGGATTTGCATCCGGTTCTGTCAATGAAATGCCACTAAATCACAAGATTTTCCTTGCGCAGTTTGATGCGATCAAAAAGATTGCGGAGGAAGGACCGTGTGTACTGGTAGGAAGATGTGCGGATTATGCACTGGAAGAGCGGGATGATGTACTAAGTGTATTCATTCATGCAGATCTGGAAGACAGGATTAAAAATGTAGCAAAGCTGAATGAACTGACAGATAACAAAGCAAAAGATCTAATACATAAGACAGATAAACGCAGGGCAAGCTATTACAATTATTATACCAACAAAAAATGGGGCGATGCCGAAAGTTATGATATTTGTATAAACAGTTCCAAGTTTGGTGTTGACGGATGTGTGAAAGCTATCAAAGATTTTCTTGAATTAGAGGCAAGCTTGGAAGAGTAAGAACAGCGATTATAATGTTATAAGACGGGGGAAATAAAAATCCCCCGTTTTTTAGACCTGTAGCAAAATACTTATGTTCTGATAATTTCGGAACACAGGCATTATAGTGTCAAATAAAGAGAAGAAAGAGGAGACAAGAAAACATGAAATTTGTAATTCAGAGAGTAACACATGCCGAGGTTGCGGTAGAAGGAGAAGTGATCGGAAAGATTGGAAAAGGATTTATGGTGCTGATCGGAGTGGCACAGGATGATACCAGAGTGATTGCAGACAAAATGGTAAAGAAGTTGACAGGACTTCGCATTTTTGAAGATGAGAACGGAAAGACCAATCTTGCCCTAAAGGATGTGGATGGAGAACTTCTTCTGATTTCCCAGTTTACCTTATATGCAAACTGTAAAAAAGGATTCCGCCCAAGTTTTATTGAGGCAGGTGCACCGGATATGGCAAATGAACTGTATGAATATATTATTGAAGAATGTAAGAAAGTGATCCCGGTTGTGGAAAGAGGAAACTTTGGCGCGGATATGAAGGTATCTCTTTTAAATGACGGTCCATTTACGATCGTGCTGGATTCGGAGCAGATTTGTTAAATTATTATTTGGTTTCTAAAGATGTATCGTGTATAATAAGATACAGATGGAATACACAAGAAAGTGGGGAATGTAATAATGAGTTATGAAGCATTAAACAGCAGGATTATGGAGATGAAGGATGAAATTCTTGCTGGAATCCAACAGAACATGAGAATTGAAAGCGTGCGTGGTGAGGCACAGCCAGACGCGCCATATGGTCCGGGACCGAAGGCTGCTCTGGAAGATGCCCTTGAACTTGGCCGCAAGCTTGGCTTCAAGGTTGGGCAGGCAGACAATCGTATAGGCTGGGTAGAATATGGAGAAGGAAAAGAGATGGTAGGCGTTCTTGGTCATGTAGACGTTGTACCGGCTGGCGATACCGGTTGGACTTATCCTGCCTATGGTGCCGAGATCCACGATGGAATTCTTTGGGGAAGAGGATGTCTGGATGATAAGGGACCGATCATTGGATCAATTTACGCATTGAAGGCGATCCGTGACCTGAATCTTCCAATTGACCGTAGAATCCGTGTTATTTTTGGATCTGATGAGGAATGTGGCTCTTCATGCGCGGCGTATTACGTAGAGAACGGATATGAGATGCCGACGATCGGATTTACTCCGGATGCAGATTTTCCTGTTATTTTCTGTGAAAAAGGAACGACCGGAATCAAAGGCGGTTCTAAGGTTTATGACAAAGGTCATATCGAAGTGGAATATTTTGGTGGTGGAATTGCTGACAATGTCGTGATTCCAACTTGTAAACTGATCGTAAAAGGAGACATTAAGGTAGCAGAGACAGAAGGAATCACTGTGACGCATGAAAACGGAAAAACAATCGTTGAAGCGGTGGGAAGAAGTGCACATGGAAGTACCCCGCATCTTGGTGTAAATGCAGCAATTCTTCTTTTGAATGCAGTGAAAGAGAATGAATTTGGTGGAGAATTCCAGCAACTGATGGAATTTCTTCTGAAAGAGATCGGAACGGAGACAAATGGAGAATCACTGGGAGTACATTATGTGGATGAAGAAACTGGTGAGACAACCGTAAACCTTGGTATTGTTTATTATGATGGAGAAGAGACCTATTTTACATTAGATGTCCGTTATCCAAAAAATGCAGATCCGAAAGTTGTTGATGATACACTGATCAATCATATCAACAGTTACACATTCGATGTGCTCCGGAAAAATAACCACAAAATTCTCTATGTACCAAAAGACTCTGAACTGGTGACAAAGCTCGTTCATGTATATGAAGAAGAGACTGGCGAGCACTTGGAACCACTTGCAATCGGTGGTGGAACTTACGCAAAGAAATTCCAGAACATGGTTGCATTCGGACCGGTATTTCCAGGTGAAGCAGACGTGATCCATCAGCCAGATGAACATGTGGAAGTAGAAAAGCTTCTCCGTGCACTGCAGATTACGGCAGCAGCGATGTACGAACTTGCAAAAAAATAGTATAAAACAGTACTGACTGAATTATCTGGATATGTCATAATAGATACGAGCATCGAAGGGTGAGTTGTTCAATGGAACAAAAGCCGGATAAGATGACAGGTTGAGAATACCTGTACATCTTATCCGGCTTTTTTGATGCATTTGAAAAAATATTTATGATAGTAAGAAAAAAAGGGATATGGAGAAGAACATATATAAAAAACAGGTGATTACTTGCAAAAAGCACTTCTATCTGAGATGCTTCTGCAAGTAATCACCTGTTTTTTTAAAATTAACGGAAGAAGCGCATAACAGCAGCAACTTTCCCTAAAATCGTAACATCTTCAAGGATAAATGGTTCCATTGCATCATTCTCCGGCTGAAGACGGATCACACCTTCTTCTCGGTAAAACGTCTTTACCGTTGCACCGTCATCAATCAGAGCAACAACCATATCACCGTTCTCTGCAGTTGCCTGCTTTTCCACAATGACATAATCTCCATCCAGTATACCGGCATTTATCATACTTTCACCCTGAACTTTCAGCATAAAGAGTTCTTTATTTGATGAAATATATTCAGTAGGAACAGGATAGTAATCTTCAATATTCTCCTGTGCAAGAACCGGTTCTCCTGCAGCTACATGGCCTACGATCGGAATCTGAACCATCTCACGTCTTGTGAGATTAAATGAATCATCCAGAATCTCGATTGCACGTGGTTTGGTTGGGTCACGTCGTATGTATCCGTTCTTCTCAAGAGTCTCAAGATGAGAGTGTACAGAAGAAGTTGACTTCAGATTCACAGCATCACAGATCTCACGTACAGCCGGTGGAAAACCACGTTGCAGGATCTGGGACTTAATATATTCAAGTATCTCTTCCTGTTTCTTGCTAATATTACCTTTACTCATAAAAGACCTCCTAAATCTGTATCTATATCAATTTGAATTATTATCCGAACTATTAAAATTATCATATCATACAGAAGAAAAAATAGCAAACAAATGTTTAGAAAATACGTTCGATTTGCATATTGACAAACGTATGTTCTTGCTGTATATTGGTAACAGAACAGTTGTTCGAGAACATGCTTTCTGGTATATAGGAGAACTGAAAAGATTACAGAAGAAAAGGGAGGAATTATCATGAGATCAGAGAAAAGAAAAGATATGTATGCAGATCGATATCATGCAGGAGCAAAAGGACAGAAGCACTGTCATTATGCAAAGCACCGTAAGACGAATTCTATCAGACGGTTTGTGACAGGGATTGCGGCTCTGGTGATGGTTATGTCATTGAGTTTTGGATTTGGAAGCTTTTTCTCCAGTGCGCACGATAGCAAAGCTGAAGAACCTTCCGGAGAGAGATATTATAAAAGTGTCCAGCTTGAAAAAGGGGATTCACTCTGGAGCATTGCACAAAGATACAGACGAACAGAAGATTCCATATATGAATATATGGATGAGCTGGCAGAAGCAAATCATTTAAGTTTAAAAGACAGGAATAATCTCCAGGAAGGAGACTATCTGGTTGTTTCGTATTATGGAGATGATTCTGTTTATTAAAGACCATCTGTGCTGTCAGGTAGCAGCGAATAATCTGCCTGATAGCACATTATATACACTCTATTTTTTATAAAAGTCTAAAAGACTAAGACATTCTTAAGGTCTCTAACCAAGATCCCATCGCTCACCCCGTCTTAGTCTTTCCGGACTTTTTAATTTTATACTAAGAAATTATTTTTAATATAAAACAGCAGACAGAGATTTATTTCACAATCAGAAAGTAGTATAATCAAAAAGAGAGTGCAATAATGGATGCGAAGAAGATTAATTATAAGACAAAACTTATTTTATATTTTTAAGGCTATACTTGATTTTACTAGTGACTTTAAAGGATTATCATGATAAAATCAAATGAGTGTATTTAATTTTAGAATAAAAGAGGAGATTTTGTTATGGATAATCATAAAAAAAGGAGTACATTTTCTGGTAAATTAGGATATGTACTGTCAGCAGCAGGAGCTTCTGTAGGTCTTGGAAATATCTGGAGGTTTCCTTATCTTGCGGCAAAATATGGCGGAGGAATTTTTCTGCTTATCTATATTCTGTTAGCCCTTACTTTCGGTTATACGATGATAATTGCTGAATCAGCAATTGGCCGTATGACAAGAAAAAGTCCGGTAGGTGCGTTCAAATCTTTCGGAAAGTCAAAATGGATTTCTTTTGGGGGATGGATTAATGCGATTATTCCGGTTCTGATTGTACCATATTATTCTGTAATTGGAGGATGGGTTATCAAGTACCTTTTGGAATATGTAAAAGGGAACAGCAGTAGTCTGGCTCAAGATGGATATTTTTCAGAGTTTATTTCAAATGGATTTTCTACAGAAATCTGTTTTATCATATTCTGTCTGATTACATTGATTATTATTTATGCAGGTGTTCGGAATGGAATTGAGCGTGTTTCAAAGTTTATGATGCCGATTTTGATCGTGCTTTCGCTGATCATTTCCATTTACTCAGTAACACGACCAGGTGCAATGGAAGGCGTGAAGTATTTTCTGGTGCCAAATCCAAAGAATTTCTCATGGATGTCTGTGGTAGCTGCTATGGGACAGATGTTTTATTCCCTATCGATCGCTATGGGAATTTTGATCACATTTGGTTCTTATATGAAGAAAGATATTTCGATTGAAGATTCTACAAGAAATGTAGAAGTATTTGATACAGCGATTGCAATTATGGCAGGACTTATGATCATCCCAGCCGTATTTGCGTTTTCAGGTGGAAATCCGGATACGTTACAGGCAGGGCCGGCACTGATGTTTATTACAATACCAAAGGTGTTTGAGAATATGGGATTGGGAACAGCAATTGGAATTCTGTTCTTTCTGCTTGTTCTTTTTGCTGCGCTGACAAGCTCAATCGCATTGACAGAGAGTGCAGTATCTACATTTGAAGATGAAATCGGCTGGAGTCGTAAAAAGTCTACTGTGCTTGTTGGTGTGATCATGATAGTATTAGGAAGTTTATCTTCACTTGGATATGGACCACTTGCATTTGTGAAAATTATTGGTATGCAGTTCTTGGATTTCTTTGATTTCCTGACTAATTCGGTAATGATGCCGATCGCGGCACTGATGACAAGTCTTTTGGTAGCTAGAGTTGTTGGGGTAAAGAAGATAGAAGAAGAGATTATTCATGGAGAAAGTGCATTCCGCAGAAAGAAGATTTTTGCTGTTATGATTAAATATCTGTGTCCAATCTTTGTTCTGATTATTTTGATCAGTTCTGTGGCGAATGCATTTGGATGGATTTCTATGTAGAATAATATGTAAAAAAAGGAGTGTAAAGAAATGGAACAGATGAAAGTTGGAATTATCGGTGCTGGGCGAATTGCAGCAAATATGGCGAAAACACTGGACGGTATGGACGATGCGGCTGCATATGCCATTGCTGCAAGAAATCTTGACAGAGCGCAGAAATTTGCCAAAGAATGGGGATTTGAAAAGGCGTATGGCTCATACGAAGAACTGGTAAATGATCCGGAAGTAGAGTTGATTTATATCGCGACACCACATCCGTTTCATATAGAACAAGCCAAACTTTGTATCAATCATGGGAAACCGGTACTTTGTGAAAAACCATTTACTGTAAATGCTGTTGGAGCAAAAGAAGTATTTGCTCTCGCAAAGGAAAAAGAAGTCTTTATTACGGAGGCAATTTGGACAAGATACCTTCCATCCCGTAAAATAATCGATGATATTATTGCAAGTGGTGAAATCGGAGAAATAAAGGGGATTTCAGCAAATCTCGGATATGATATGCATACAAAAGAACGTCTGATCGATCCGAAGCTTGCCGGTGGAGCACTATTAGATGTAGGTATTTACCCACTGAATTTTGCAAGCATGGTTTTAGGCGATGATGTTGAAGAAACGCTTTCTTCCTGTGTAAAATTTGACAGTGGAGTGGATGCACAGAATTCCATTATTCTGAAATACAAAAATGGATCGATGGCTTCTATACAAAGCAGTGCACTTACCGGTACAGAACAATATGGTATGATATATGGGACCAAGGGGTATCTGATTGCGGAAAATATTAATGATATTACAGCGGTAAAAGTATATACACCGGATCGGGAATTTGTAAGGGAAATTACAATGCCAGAACAGATCACTGGGTTTGAATATGAAGTACGTGCTTCTATGAAGGCTATCCGTGAAGGAAAACTTGAATGTATGGAAATGCCGCATGAAGAAAGTATTCGCATCATGGAACAGATGGATGGACTTAGAAAAGACTGGGGGATTGAATATCCATTTGAAAAAGGAAACAGACCGTGCTAGTAATTAGAATCAGCTGTCCCTGGCAAAAAGTTGTCTTGGGACAGCAGTATTTTGAATAACCAATCTATACGACAAATACCGATTTTTCCAAAAGATATAGACAAATCTTCCGAAACCATGCTATAATCATACATATATCGGGGAAATTTATGGAATTTAGGAGGTTCTTAGGATCATGCCATCTGATACAAAAACATACCAGGAAGAAACTTATATTGATAATACTATTCGTCTTCGTGGTGTTTTAAACACCATGCCTGACTTTGCACGTGATTATTTTCGTGCCATTGAACCAACCACATCACCAAAGACACGAATATCGTATGCATATGACATCCGTTTGTTCTTTCAGTTTTTAATTGAAGAAAATCCTGTTTATAAACATCACTCAATTAAGGACTTTCAGGTACAGGATCTGGAAGCTATTCAGCCGGTTGATATTGAGGAATATCTGGAATATCTGAAGGTCTATGATACTACAGATGTTCATACCAAAGAAACCAAACAGGTCACAAACTCTGAACGCGGCTTATTTCGCAAAATGTCTGCATTACGCAGCTTTTATAATTATTTCTTTAAAAGACAGATAATTCAGAAAAATCCGACCTTATTTGTAGATATGCCGAAGTTACATGACAAGGCGATCATACGTTTGGATACCGATGAGGTTGCAAAGCTTTTGGATTATGTGGAATCCTGTGGTTCCAAATTAACCGGTCAGGCACTCTCCTATTATAATAAGACGAAAGAACGTGATATTGCGATCATTACTCTTCTACTTGGAACAGGTATTCGAGTATCGGAGTTAGTTGGACTGGACCTGTCAGATGTGGATTTCAACAATAATGGGGTCATGGTGACACGAAAAGGTGGAAGCCAGATGGTTGTTTATTTTGGTGAAGAGGTGGAAAAAGCACTTCGCAATTATCTGGAGACATACCGTAAAGCGGTAACGCCCCTTGCTGGCTATGAAAATGCTCTGTTTTTATCAACCCAAAGACGCCGGATCGGTGTGCAGGCGGTTGAAAATATGGTTAAAAAGTATGCCAGTCAGATTACAAATAAAAGAATCACGCCACATAAGCTCAGAAGTACCTATGGTACTGCCCTTTATAAGGAAACGGGGGATATTTACCTGGTAGCGGATGTTCTGGGGCACAAAGATGTCAATACAACGAAAAAGCACTACGCTGCAATCGATGAAGACAGACGACGTAGTGCTGCAAATGTGGTAAAATTGCGGGAACCGTAAATTGTCAAAGTACGGTTAAATAATATCCTAATATGGATAAATTTTTACAAATGATAAATTGGTGAATAATAAAATGCCATCATCATTTCATCGATGTGACTGATATGATGATGGCATTTTATTATTTTTTTACTCTTAATGTCCTTAAATAGATCTTCTGTTCCGGCGTGATCCGGTAGCTTTCAATTGCTTTCTGAATCGTCTTATTATGTGTCCAGGTGTCCAGCCTTTTCTCTTCCAGATAAGGAATGATCTGGTCATACTGCTTTGCAAGAGCGGTAGCAAAATACCAGGCACGCATCATGTTTACATAATATTCGTCTGATTTAACTTCGGCTACCTTTTTGGGATATTCCGGTTTAAACTGTTCATCCAGATAATACCGCATCAGCATTCCAATTCCAAAACGGACGATATAAGGGTGATCCGATGCTATCCAGCGGCAGACTTCCCGAATAAATATGTTCAGATGATTTTTTACTGTCCGGAGCGCGATCATATCACAGGTTGCCCAGTTATCTATATACGGGAGAAAACGGTCCAGTGCGGCAATACAGGATGGATAGTCTTTAATCTGTTCAATCAGCAGTCCATGAAGGTTGTTTTCTTCATAATATTTATGTGGAAGCACTTCAAGAAATGCAGAAACATTGTCTGTTTTACCGAATTTTTTTGCGTATGCGCGCAAAGAAGGAGTCCGCACACCGATGACGGTTTCCTTATTGACTGTCGGCATCAGTTTTGCCTGAAAATCCCGATAAGCAAGATCCTGTATTGCAAAGAGATCTGCTTGTACATTTTCTATTACTTCTCTACTGCTCATTTGTCATTTCCTCCTGAAATCTTGTAGATTTATAATTCGGTATAACGAAATTTGCTACAGCTTGACAGTGGTTTACGCATTTATAAGATCGTGCCTGTCTCATAGAGAGCATTCTTCCGCTCCATACGCTTTAATTCCGGCAATACGGTAAGTAACATGGTGATGAAGCATAATCCTCCACCAATGACGTTAGAAACCGGCTCAGCGAGAAATACGCCGTCTGTTCCCATATGCAGGGCATACGGCATTAGATATGTCAGAGGCACGACGATAAATACCTTCCGAAGTAGTGAGAAAAAGATTGCTTGCTTCTTCTTATTCAGGGATTTAAAGACCGTTTGGCCAATGTATTGCATATCCATGCAGATAAACGCTGCAAAATACTGCTTCAGGGCAGGAACTGCATCTTTCATCAACGTAGTATCCGAACTGAAAATTCCGATCAGGGTTTTCGGCGCGATGATGATAATACTCCACATCACAGCTGTGTATCCGAGAATCATAAGTGCCATCATGGCACCGGCTTTTCTTACACGGCATGGGCGTCTTGCACCATAATTGTAACTCAGGATTGGCGAAGTTCCTTCGTTGATTGCATAAATCGGAGTTTCTACAAGCTGTCTGACACTGGATACGATGGTCATAACAGAAATGTAGATATCTCCGCCTGTGACGGAAAGTACATTGTTGCAGACAATCGTTACCAGACTGTTTGTCAACTGCATGATAAATCCGGCAGTTCCCAGGCTTACAATGTTTTTTGCATAAGCTGTACAGCTGGCAAGTTCCTCTTTTTTGAGGAGCCTCACTTTCAGTTCTGCTTTTTTTGTAAGAAAGAAAAAGACAAATGCAGCAGAAAGTGTCTGAGAAATGACCGTTGCAATTGCGGCACCGCGTACGCCAAGTCCGAACACAAAAATAAACAACGGGTCAAGCAGCAGGTTCGTTACTGCCCCTATGGTAACTGAAAGCATGCCGATGGTTGAATATCCCTGTGCATTGATAAACGGGTTCATACCGGTTGCAATCATAGAAGGCAGAGTTCCGATCAGGTAAAGCATCAGGTACGGATATGCATAGATCAGAGCGTCTTTTGAGGCACCAAACAGTATCAGGATCGGGCGGGCAAATAAAAAGCCAATTACCATGAGTACAATGGCACAGATACAGACCATGGAAAAAGAAATATTCATAATTTTTTTCGCTTCCTGTGGCTCATTTTTGCCGCGCTCAATCGAAAATAATGGTGCACCGCCGCTTCCGAATAGATTGCTGAATGCGGTAATGATGACAATTACCGGGAAACAAAGACCAACTGCACCAAGTGCTGCAGTTCCGATGTGCGGGATACGTGCAATATAAATCCGGTCTACAATGTTATAAAGTAAGCTTAAAATCTGGGCAACCAGCATCGGGAGCGATGCTCCAAGGATATTACTGGTTATCGTTCCATTTTCAAAATCGACTCGTTTCATTTGTAAATTCATTCCTTTTTATTTTTCTTGCTTTTTAATTCTAACATGATGTAATATATATGTAAATTATTGTTTTTATATGATAATTCAATAAAAATCATATGGATAATATATTTTCATTTTTAAATAATCAGGAGATGAATTACATTTTTATGGAAATCAGACAGTTGGAATATTTTCGTGCGATCGTAGATGCCGGAACGATCAGCGGTGCAGCAAGAGTTCTTCACATGACCCAGCCACCGCTGAGCTATCAGATGAAGATGCTGGAGGAAGAATTACAGGTATCACTCTTTTTGCGAGGTACAAAGAAAATTACGCTTACAGATGCCGGAAAGACGCTTTATGAGCAGGCCGGTAATCTTCTGATGCTTGCAGATCTGACCAAACAGGAGGTTGTCAAATCTGGTCAGGCAGCTACCCTGCACATAGGGATCACACCATCCACTGTATCGATGATGTCCGAATATCTGCTTTACTTTGCAAAAAAATATCCTCAAATTCATTTTGATATACATGAAGGATCTACATTTACACTGAAAGATCAGCTGGAAAATGGAATGATCGATTTGACTACACTCCGCACACCAATTGTGTTAAATGGCTGTGAAACCAAGTCTCTTTCCCGGGAGAAGCTGCTTGTGATGGCAGTTCCTGATCACCCTCTGTTGCAGGGACATACATCCATCAGTTTGCGGGAACTTTCCGAACAACCCTTAATCCTCTCCCACCGCTACCGCAAATATATGCTTGCCGCATTTGAGGGTGCCGGACTGGTCTGTGATATTTATTTTGCCTGTGAGGATGCCCGCACTGCAATGACGATGGCAGAAAAGGGACTGGGAATTGCGATTCTTCCGGAGTCTATGCTGAAGCTCACTAATAAATTAAAAGCATATGATATTACTGGAGCTGATCTTACAACTGAAATTCTTCTTGCATGGAGGAAAGGCAGGATGCCGGCGGAATTACAGGATTTTCTGACATTATTTGAGGAGAAAATATAAAGTAAAAGAGCAGAGATACCTTCGAATGACTCTGCTCTTTACTTTATTTTATCATTTGGTAAGTATTTTTTAATAGGATAAATAGAATTACCAGCTTGATTTCTGCTCATCTATAACTTCCAAAGTCTCCGGATTTACCAGATAGAAATCAACCAGTTCTGTCTCATATCTACCATCCGGATATACCTTTTCCAGAACCAATTCTTCGAAAGTATTATTATTTTCATCTGTCTTAGAACCGTTATCATACAGACAGTAATTGACATTTACTGTTGTGCCATCCTTCTCTTCTGTTGTCTCAGAGAGGATCGCGTAATTTTCTCCCTTTGCATTTGCCGTGTAAGTGAAACTCATATCCGGAAGGGGATTCTGTTGCTGGATATATTGATACACAGCACGCATTTCGTCCTGAAGCGGTGAAGCTTTCTGGGATTCCTGTGCCGGAGAATTTTCGGTAGAATCAGTGGTACTACTATCTTGTGTTTCCGAATCATTCGGGTCAGAATCCGGTACAGAGGATTCTGTTAAAGTGTCTGTATTCGGCAAAAACAAACCCGTTTTTTGCATATAAATCAGGTTATCAGTTCGGTACTGTGTAGCGATGCCGTAATCAGGCTGTACGGAAAGATAAATATAATGCTGATCTTGACCGGTTACGGTTTCCGTTCCTTCTACGCCAAAGCTCACAATTAAAAAGCTGTAACCAATCAGAGAAAGTAAGAAAAGAGTCAGTGCGGCATAAGAAACGGCAATTATTCGTCTGGCTGCTTTCCTATTAAGGAGACTTTTTTGCTTTTTATACAGACAGATCATGCCCCAGATCAGCAGGCAGGACAAGGTGACGGAAACGCAGATGACGGATATTTCAGCAAAATAATAGCGGATTGCATATCCTGCGCTTTTATTGATACCATACCATGCACCGTAGAAAAAGGTACTGTATGCCAGAACGATTGTAATCAGACAGGTACGCAGGATATGCTCTTTTCTTGTCGGAGTAAATTTTTTTAATGCAGAAATAAGTCTGTCCATTTCTTCTGCTTCAATCCAGGTGGTAAGTTCTGGTTCAGATGGATATTCGCCGTTTGTGTCAGGAATTCCTGTATAACGGGTTAAAAACTGATTTTTTGTATCAGTATCTCCCACTTCTGCTGCCAGTAAGATCTGCATAAAATACAACTGTTTTAACTGGACTGGTGTGCATTTTCCAACAGAAATCTGTGTAATTGTCTGTGTAGCATGATCGTATTTTCCAAGCTGGATTTCAAGGCTTGCAATCAGGAGCAGCATGCGGTTATTCGTAGCAAGATCGCGGACAGATTGTATATGATACATATAAAGCGCATACTCATAGTGTTCGTCCAGTGGCATTCTACTCGATATCTTTCTGCTCCATCCGGCTTCTACAAACTGGAGCCCGAAAGCAAGTTCGATAACGGCAAGAAGCTGGCAAAGGAAAGCCGTAAGTCCCCAGACATTGGTAGTGAGTTTCTGATAGGTCAGAAAAAAGATTGCAGCGGCAGCCAGGATGACGAACAACCATCTCAGCATGAACACGCGGCGGGCTTTCTTTTTTACGGTTGGATTCCATGGATATGTTTTTAATTCTGAATCTAGCACAGGCAAATCTCCCTTCCGTTGTCTAAATTATCGATTTTCAAAAATATAATCTTAGTATTTAAGCGCCTCCTTTATGACGAAATAAAAGGGGCGCTTAAATCACTTTTCATATTTACTATTTTACTTCTACCAGTTCGATCTGGAAGTTCAGTTCTTTTCCAGCCATCTCATGGTTGGCATCAAATGTGATGTTGGTTTCTGTCTTTTCGGTTACGGTTACCGGGAATGGCTGTCCATACTGGTTGGTCAGATATGCACGTGCACCGACTTCCAGATCTTCTGATCCAGGAAGCTGTGCGATTTCCAGCGTGAAAATGGCGCGTGGATCCGGCATGCCGTAAGCTTCTTCCGGCATCAGATGGATGTTGATGGTCTGTCCTACTTCCATTGTTGCAACGGCTTTATCGTAACCATGAATCATCTGTCCGGCTCCGCATACAAATTCCAATGGCTCTCCGCGGTCATAGGAAGAATCAAACTGGGTACCATCATCAAAGGTACCTCTGTAATGGGTACGGCAGGTCTTTCCGACATTCGGACCTTCAAAATCCGGCACATGTGCGCCACCACATCCGCTGCATCCACTGCAGTGTCCGCCACAGGAATGTTCTTCTTCAGCAGAAGCTTCTTCTGTTGCTGTTTCTTCATGCTGTCCACAGCAGGAATGACCTTCTTCGTGGTGATGGTCACAATTTGTACCTGCAGATTCCAGTTCTCCTGCAAGATAGGCATTCACTGCCGCATCTACTTCTCCTGCTGCACCGGATATAACTTTGATACCGGCTTCTTTCAGCGCTTCTTGTGCACCTTCTCCGATACCGCCACAGATCAGAACATTTGCACTCTGCTCAGAAAGGAATCCTGCAAGCGCACTGTGTCCGGCGCCACCAGCATGAACAATCTGCATGGAAGTGATCTTTCCGTCTTCTACCTCATACATTTTAAAAGTTTCTGTCTTTCCGAAGTGCTGGAAAATAGATCCGCCTTCGTATGTTACTGCTATTTTCATTTGTAAAATCCTCCTTGAGATACCTTTACTCAATAGTATAACATATGGATTGCGAAACGCATAGAAAAAGTATACAATAATGAAAGAAATAATGAGACAAAACGAAAGAAAAAAGGGACTGGAAAATGAGTAGTATTTATTTGAGCAACGCAATATTTATGATGATAATACTGACGATCATCTTTTTAAGGATCCGGTATTATATTACATGGAGCCCGAGTAAAAAATATACGATGATCTTTATTGGCATGGTAGAGCTTTATGTGTTAATGGATGCATTGTTTATGAAAGAACTCTTAGGTAAGTCAGGAAACCTTTTGCAGTTTAAGCTGGTTGTGTTTTCCTTTTATCTGGTTTATGTAATCATGCCATATGTGTGGCATTTGTTTATGCAGAGTTATATGGGGATTAACCGTTCAAAGAAGCAAAGATTTGCGGAAATGATTCCGTTCATTCTCCTGGTTCTGATGGTGCTTCTCTCAGTTCCGACGGGAATTGTCTGGAGATTTTCACGGAACCGGACCTATATACGCGGTACATTTTTCGGAGTGTTTGCCGTACTCAATCTGTTTTATTACGTTTATACATTTGCACAGACATTCTTCATTTTATTCATGAACAATACAAAGGGTGTCAGATATCTCATAAAATCGGCACTGTTTTCAGCAGTCCCACTGATCGGAATTCTGGCAAATACCTATATCATTCCACTTTATGGGGCGTATCCGTTCCAACCGTACTGCCTGGTAATTGGAGCACTGCTCTCCTACCTGTTCATGGTGGAGCACCAGCAAAATCAGATGGAGTTTGAACACCGGAAAAGACTGTCCAATGCATTGGAACTGGAAAAAGAATCGACACGGAAAGCGAAAGTAGCCGGTGAGGTAAAGAATGCTTTCCTTGCAAATATGTCCCATGATATCCGTACCCCGATGAATGCGATCATTGGATTTTCTGATATCATTGCAGAACATCCGGATGATGAAGAAATTGTAAAAAATGCAATTTTCAAAATTCAGGCATCTGGTGAGATTCTTCTGAAGATCATCAATGATGTGTTGGATCTGTCTAAAATCGAAAGTGGAAAGGCAGAAATTGTGGAGATGGTAACTGATCTGAAGCAAATGGAAGAAAATCTGAAAATGATGCTCGAATACAGCATCCAAAAGGGAATGATTGATTTCAAAGTTGAGGATCAAATAGAAAATCCACTGGTATGGTGTGATGTGACAAAACTGCAGCAGGTTCTGGTAAATGTACTGAATAATGCAGTTAAATTTACCCCAGCGGGAGGAACGATCACATTTAGCTGCGTCCAGAGAATGATCGCACCTGGATTTGCCGAATACAAATTCACGATAAAGGATACCGGAATCGGTATGACTGAAGAATTTCAGAAACATGCGTTTGAGGCATTTGAAAGAGAGCGAACTTCTACCGAGAGCAAGACTGAAGGAACAGGGCTTGGACTTGCGATTGTGAAGAAACTGGTAGATCTGATGCATGGTGATGTGATAATCCAAAGTAATTCCGGTCAGGGAACCAAAATACAGATTTCACTTCCCCTTCGGATTGCAACGGAAAATCAGCTTCATCAATCAGATAAAGCAAAGGAATACAAAATAGGTCTTGACGGAATGCATGTACTTTTGGTGGAAGATAATGAATTAAATGCAGAAATTGCCATGGAAGTTTTGAAAAATAAAGGGATTCTTGTGAACTGGGTTCCGGATGGATGCGCCTGTGTGGAAGAAATTCAAGATAAGGAAGCAGGCACATATCAGTTTATCCTGATGGATGTACAGATGCCACGGATGAATGGATACGAAGCGACACAGAAAATCCGTCAGCTTGCAGATGTGAAGAAGGCACAGATTCCAATCATTGCCATGACTGCAAATGCATTTGAGGAAGACCGGAAACATGCGCTGGATGCCGGGATGGATGGGTTTATTATGAAACCGTTCCGGGTGGATGAGATGATGAAGGTGATCGGAGAAGTGATGGAATAAATGAATGTGGAAAGAGCAGGGAAAGAACTTTGGAAAGTTCATCCCCTGCTCGCAGTTTTGGCACTGGATTTAAATATAGATTGTGTATTCTTTTATTTTTGCAAAAATATGTTATTTTTCCATCAAAACTCTGCATTTTTTACGATTGCAGGCAATTCCATATTTCAATATAGTGCGAATATCATCTTTATAAAACACACTGATATAATCTTTAGCATTAATCTGATGGAGTGCTTTTTGGCACTCTTCTTCCAACGATTCAACTTCAGCATATTTTATTTCAATTACAATACCGATATTCAAATCATCAATCCAGATCAGAATATCACTGAAACCATTTCCGGCTTCTTTGTTTGATTTAACAATCCATTCACCTTTAAAACTTAGGATTCCTAATAAAATACCATGATAAAAGTTTTCTTTTATCGGCTTTCTGACAAAAGTATCTCGAACGCTGATGGTCTTTTTCATATATTCGGTAAACAGAGTTTCGACTATTTCTGGTTTTCCTTCTGAAAGTGCATTACAGAAAGAATCAACCATTGCGCCATCTTTTGAAACATCCGATTTGAACATTTTCATAATATGCTCAGTCATAATATTCCGAATTTCCCGGTTCGGAATGACAAGATTATAGCGGTTATCCTCAGCTTCTCCTCGCTGTGTCAGATATCCGGTCATAAAAAGTGTACTCCAGATATTTTCGATAGACGTGTATAATTCTTTATAGGTTAATTCTTCACTGATTTCTTTTTGAATAGCTTCTCCATTTACCAGACGCTCTAATTCCGCTTTTGCTGTATCCCTTCCACTATAGATATCTGTGATAAAATGTTGGATGATATCATTTCCACTTGTATTTGACCAATAGTTTCTTGGTTTTGCAGAAGGATCATCTAAATGTTCGTCGCAGTAATTAATGACATCCCAGGGACAATAGACATCTACATTTCCAAAACGGTATCCGTCATACCATTCTTTTACAGTGTTGTACAGTTCATCCTGCTGGTAATAGTGAAGCATATCTTTCACTTCAGCGTCCGTGAAGCCAAAGCATTCATCAAACATCACTTTGGTGATAGGAAATACTTTAAAATTATTCAATCCCGTAAAAATGCTTTCTTTTGCAACGCGAAGGCAACCTGTAAGAACTGCAAATTTGAGACTATCATTTGTTTTTAATGCATTTTCGAAAAGATTTCGGATGAGAAGAGTCATTTCATCGTAATATCCGTGTTCGTTTGCTTTGGCAAGTGGAACGTCGTATTCGTCAATAAGAACGATAACCTTTTGACCGTAATGTTTTTCCAGAAGCTCAGTCAGTTCTCTCAGGCTGTAAACCAGTGTATCTTCAGCTAAATTACTTTTAAGTAATTCGCGAAAAATACTTTTTTCATTTTTCGTAAGATTTTGACTTTCTTCTAGGAATCCCAGACGTCTGCATTCTTCGTTTATGACCTTGTTCAGTAATCTACATGCTCCGTCAAATGAGCTGGAATTGATACCTTTTAAACTGATCGATACAACTGGAAACTTTCCCATATACTCTTCACACAATGCTGGATTTTCAGAAATGTAAAGTCCTTCAAATAATGCAGGATCTGTTCCGATTTCAAAGTAATGACGAAGCATACTCATATTCAATGATTTCCCAAAGCGACGTGGGCGGGTAAATAGATTCGCTTTTCCACATTTATTTAATAGTTGTTCGATTAACTTTGTTTTATCAACGTAATAAAAATCTTCTTTCCGAAGCTCTTCAAAGCTTTCGATGCCAATTGGCAGTTTTTTCTTTTTTACCATAAATGCTTCTGCCTTCCTGTTATAAAATGATTATCATGTTATTATAATAGTATCGCAGGTCAGATCTTTTCGCAATTACTATTTTGGGCTTCCTATTCTATCCTAATAAGACTCCTGGTTTATGTTTCCCATTTTCATATTTGAAAAAGAATTCGGAATGTGCGTAGGCGACTGTGTTCACTTTTGCACCGGGATAAAAGATCAGGGCATCTGTTGTTCCAGGACCATCGAAAAAGATTCCCTGATTGAAATCTTTTATCTGTATCGTGTCCGAAGTTGTCAGATCATTTTCAACGTCAACAGCATGATAATAGGTTCCGAGATAGACACCGGAACCTATTATTATGAGAACCGCAATGATCAGAATAAAAATCCGTTTTTTCTTTTTCATATGTTCCCCTTAATTTGTAAAATGGATAAGCTCATCTAATTTCATCAGTATACACTCTATGCACGAGTATGTTGTCCACGTTTTTGGTAATCTTTATCAATTCGCTTCTTCCAACTAGAATCAAGCGCTGCATTGCACCGAACAGCAGATATGGCATCATTTAATACTTCATAATTCAATGCAGTTCCTTCGCAGTCACATTGATAATTGGCAGCTTTATCTGCGTTAATTCCAAAATGATTGGCTGTTTCAATCGCATCAATATTTGCGCCGAGGAACAGAAACTCCCATCCGTATTTTTCCTGCTGACGCTGAATCATCTGCTTTACTTTATCACTGCTGTACATGTGGCTTGCATTTTCCATTCCATCAGTCATGATGATAAAAATGGTATGCTCCGGTACATCTTCCGGGCGTGCATATTTGTGGACATTTCCAATGTGATGGATAGCACCGCCGATCGCATCCAGGAAAGCCGTACAGCCGTACACAGAATAATCGTCTTCTGTCATAGAGGGAATCTTCTGCACCTCTACTCTGTCATAAAGGACTTTACTGTTATTGTTAAAAAGCACGGTAGAAATCAGCGCCTGCCCTGCCTCTCTTTTCTGCTTTTCAATCATAGAATTGAAGCCGCCTATGGTGTCCTTTTCCAGTCCGCTCATGGATCCGCTGCGATCTAAAATAAATACAACTTCTGTCAGATTTTTTCTCATACTAAATTTCCTCCTAAGTAATGGTTTATTTTGCTTGTAACTATAGGATACTGCCATTTTCAGGGGAAATGGTCGCATGAAAAGCGACACTTTTTTATGGATCAGAAAATTTCTACAGAATCATATCAGGTGAACAACGCTATGTGCCAAATTGCCAAACTATTTTCTTCTTAGCCTCCAATCAGACTTTGATCAAAGGCAAAGAGTGCTTCATTGATTTCGTAAATACTATAATTTTGCTTCAAGATAAAATATTCAACGATTACGTCAAATTTGCTGGAATGAGACAGGGCAAATCCTGCTTTCATCAGCATATCCTGAATTTCCGGAAGCGGAAGCTCAAGTGCCAGCGCAAATGCAAGAACGGTCGGTTTGGATGGCTTGTAGTACTTGTCATTTTTAATCTTGGAAAATAATTTCCGGTCAATATTGGCTTTCTTATAACACTGAGAATCGGTCATTCCACTTTCATCAATCTTCCGAAGCAGCATTTCAGAAAAGCTTTCATCCATTTGCTGCAAGGCATCTTCCAAAGTTGCAGCCTTACTTAACGGTACAGTTGATGGCTCTGGTAAAGATATGCTTTCACAGAGATCCATTTCCTGGAACTGCTTCTGGCGCCTCATTGCTTCGGATGTTTTGTTAATGTGTGTTTCTACATAATGATCATCGATATAAGATGCAATATCAGAAAACAGTTTGCTGCTGATCCGATAGGCTGCTTTATCAAAAATGACGATGTATACCGTCATATCATTTTCCATAAGAAATGCGCTGATTGCATCGATTGCAACCTTCAGCGCCTGAGCTTTCGGATAGCCGTAAATTCCGGAAGAAATCAGTGGAAATGCTATGGTTTCACAATGTTTTTCTTTTGCAAGTGCTAAGGAATTTTCATAGCAGGAAGTAAGCAGCTCCCGCTCATGAAACTGTCCGCCTCTCCATATAGGACCTACTGCGTGAATGACATAATTGCAAGGCAGATCATAGGCGTTTGTAATCTTTGCATCTCCGGTCTGACAGCCGCTCAAAGTGCGACATTCCGCTAAAAGCTTGGGCCCTGCTGCACGGTGAATGCAGCCATCCACTCCACCGCCGCCGAGCAGGGAAGAATTCGCAGCATTGACGATGGCGTCTACGGGCATTTTGGTGATATCATTTCTGACGATTTGTAATGGCATGGGTTGGTGTGCTCCTTTAGGTTAGTGTTTGATGATTTTACTTTTATAGTAATGATAAGCAGGTGCCTTTTTTAATTTTTCAAAACATATACAGTGCTTTTATATGCACCTTGTCGTTCCAAAATTCCCATATTGACCAGTTCTCCAAGAATTCTTCTTGCTCGACGTTGCTTTACTCCAAGTAATTCTTCTACTTGCCGAGATTTAATCGATCCTGTCTCTTTCGCAAATTGAATAATTGAATTTTGCTGTGCCGACAAACTATTTACCAGCGTTTTACCGGCATTTATCGGCATTTTATCGGCATTTATCGGCATTTTATCGGCATTATTACTTTCAATTACTTTACTGCTATAATTCCAATCCATATAAAAAATTGTAATGAATCCACCTGCATACGATGCAATATCATTCAAAAAACCGTATATAATTATAATAATAAATATTAATCCACCACAACCCAGTTTTTTATCATTCATTATATCATTCCATCCTATGTTGTAAATTTTGTTATTCATTATCTTAAATACTTGTTAATTCTTAATCATGTTCCTCTTCCCAATAATCATAAGCCTCGTCATATCCATCATCAAATTCGTCTTCCCATTCACCGGCAAAATCATCCGGATCATCATAATCATCTACATCATATGGATCCCTGTTCCATTTTGAAGAAGAATTTCCTTTACTGCCGGAATTACTATTTCCACCCGAACTCCATCCGCTTCCAGTGTTAGGAAGATATCCTCCGCTAGAGGTATGTGCATTGCTATTTTGATCCTCTGATTTCCTGTATACCAGCTCTTCATTAACAAAAACTCGTACATCATCATCGTCCCGATTTAATGTATATTGATGAAGATTATCTTTTTTTATTGTGATATTGTTAAGCCTGTTTTCATCGCCAATAAAGACAAGGACTGTTTTTCCGTTCTCTGTAACCTTATGCTGATAATAAGCTCCACCCTCATCACGATTATCTTTCATGCAGCATTCATCATTCAGTAATTTGATAAATGATTGGAAATCGCCATTTTTTGTTTCACGTTCGTAAATACTGTCAATTGAATCACTATAGTAGTCCAATACATAATATACACAATATTCATCTTGACCATAATCCCAGATGTTCCAATACTCATCAAAATAATCTCGGGTACAGGTGTCATAAGTCACTTTAAGATCTAACAGACCAGCATCTTGCATGTCCTCCTGAAGATTTTCAGCGTAAGAAACCATATATTCAGAAGCTAGTTTTTCAGCTTCTTTCTGCTCCTCTTCGAGTTTCTTCTGTGCCTGTTCTTGCTCTTTTTCCAATTGCACCATTTTCATGCTTCCCCAAATGACAACAAGTATTAAAATGGCGAAAGTAATGATGCCCATAGCCCATTTTGTTGATTTCTTCATAAACAAATTTCCCTTCCTCATATATTTCAGCTTATGCCCCTAATAACAAAAATAAATTTGCCATTCATTGCCAAATCAATTTCTTATTTCTAACCAAAATTATATCATAAAACCATTAAAATTTTTAGCTGAAATCAATATTTTTTTCTTTGTGTACATCGAGCTTTGTATTTAGGTTGCTACAATTTAAATACTCTTAATAAAAGTAATTTTTCTTCTTTGCCAAATTCTGTTGATACAAACAATATAATTTCTTATCTTTTCCATCTCCCGTCTGCTTCTGCTGTGCCGTTTTTCTATCTGTCTTTCCTGCCTCCTTAACCACTGCATTCGCTTCGGTACTTATTACTCGCTCATCTGCTCTTCCTTCATTTCTTTCCGCTACCTGCTGTTCTCGTCTCTCCTTCACACCTTTTTCTTCCAGACTGCAAATACGGCAGTACATGATTCTGCATATCCGTCAGATCTTCCATATACTTCTGATACTCTTCATTGTCCTTTCCTTGCTGGTAGCTGATCCAGCTTTCATCCGTCAATTTCATTTCATTCTGCATCTTTAACTGATTGATGGTACCGCCGTTTCCGGTACCAATATCTATCTTACCTTGAAAATAATGCAGCATCTTATCACCCTTCTCAGCATAATATACTGTAAAAAACATCTGCGCTGTCGTTTTCGGTTCGTTGGTGTTTGGATCACGGTCAGCATACCAGGCTTTGTCCTGTTCTACTGTTTTGGAATCCAAATCAGATAACTTCTGGCATCTTGGATTCCCCAACTCACTTTTCTCACAATAATTCACATACACCTTCGGTTCCATATCTTTTGGAAGTTCCGGTTCATAGGTTTTCAGTCTTTCCATCAACACGTCTGCACGAACAGACAGATCGGATTCTTCGTCTACAATATCCTTCACGCAAGAAACATAATAATAATGAATATTACCGCTTTGTAAATCCAGCATTACTTCCTGTACCGTATTTTCTCCCCGCTCCACATTATCTCGATACTCATACGGATCAAATGCTTCTGCAATCTCATCCAGTGCCTCTGCCAGCTGTTCTGTAGTCATCTTCTCTGGATACATTGCTTCCCGAACATCCCGCATCGGTACGTACTTATAGTCCGGCAATGCTTCATGAATTTTCTCAATCCCCTCCCGTACCAGTGCAAGTTCTCCATAAAACCGAACATCATCCATCAGATTTCCAAATACAGTATTTCCTTTTACGATTGCAAATTCGGCTTCATCGTAGTAACTGTCTTCCGGATCACGATAGATAATTCCCATTGAGCATCCGAGATGTCCCGTGTGTATAGATGAGCGTTCTTAAAAGCGTATAAATAGCAACAGCAAAGAATAGATTTTTAACCGGAGTTATTCTTTGCTGCTTTTTAATTCCTGCGATTATTCTTTAAATTCCACAGCATGCTTTCTCTTCCAGATCGGAAAAAGATTCCTCTGACAGACATAATTCTCCCGCTCTTTGATCCCGATCGTATGGAAAAATGTCTTCCACATCCCAGTGTATTCATCTTCGTACTCTTCTGTTTTCCGAAGTGCCTCAAACTCTCCGTCCGTCAGATAACGAAGATAATTTTCTCCGTCTTTTGGATGGACACAGACGGTCTTCCGGTTATCGTCAACGATCATCCAATATTCCGATGGCATACGGTCTGCGAAATGTCTTCCAACCAGCATGATCACATCACTTTTGGGCTCCAGATGGCTGACATACACACGCCCGTCGAGACTTTGAAACCGGGCAAATTCACGGAAATGATGGCTTTCATTTCCAACATTACGATATAATTCCATAATCCGCATCACATGTGGGTTCGTATAATGTTCAAGTACATCTGCTCCTATTGCAAATCCAACTCGTAAAAAATTATAGATTGCCTGCAGTGCGTCTTCTTCTGCTGAAAGGGATGCGTAATACACATAAAGATATGCTCTGGAAGAAATATCTCTGCGGATAGACCGGGTGACTTTTTCTGCCTTTGAACAGTCTCCGTCTACATGGATATATTCATCCAGCAGTGTCGCCTGGAAAATCGGTTCCTTTTTCAGTCTTATCTGATCATGACCGATTAGCAAAGCATCTGCCCATGCATCATAGATACAGGTCATGATGTCTTCCAACCGATCCTTACAAGTATATATCTTCATAAATTTCCTGCTTTCTCATATTGCTATAAATATTTTCTGCTCTAATGATGTAACTATCCAATTCCAAAATCAGCAAGTGTCATCTGTGAGAAGCCTTCATTTGCATGAGCCATTTCCCAGGATTCCTTCCGGTCTACGCTGACCAGTTGTCTTGTGATATAAGTCTCTTCAAGTGGTGTGTGATACATCTGTTTTCCGCCACAGGTGATAAAATAGTGCGCTCTTTTCAGCACAACTCCCATTTTCTTCAGACTTGTGAAATCCATTCTGCCATATCTTCGTGCATTTACAATACGGCTGGCTGATTTCGGTCCGACTCCGGGTACGCGAAGGAGTTCTGCATAGCTTGCCGTTTCTACTTCAACGGGAAATAATTCCAAATGGCGTAATGCCCAATCACACTTCGGATCCAGAAGTTCGTTAAAATTCGGTTTCTCTATGGTTAAAAGTTCATCTGCCTGAAATCCGTAAAACCGGAGCAGCCAGTCTGCCTGATAAAGCCTGTGTTCACGCAAAAGCGGCGGTGGAGTTCCAATCTCAGGCAGAACAGGATCTTCATTCAGCGGGATATATGCCGAATAAAAGACACGTTTCAGATCAAATCCCTGATAAAGCTGCTGCGTGGTCTGTAATAAGGTATAATCGCTTTCACCTGTCGCTCCGATGATCATCTGGGTGCTTTGTCCTGCCGGTGCAAAGCTGCGTTTTAATCTGGACATATCATGTGGTGCAAGTTGATATGCCTGATTCCAGGTGAAGGAAGAATCCAATAGCGCAGGATTTGACTGTGCAGTAATTGGGGATACATCTGCTGCTTTTTGCAGCGCTGCCCTGCTATCCAGTTTCCTTTGGAACTGTTGTTTGGAAGTATCAGAAAAAATTCCGTTATGCAGGAACTGATTTCCACGGCTTCTTTCCATATATAATGATTTTCCGATTGCCATGCGATGTGCGGCAATGGTATTCTGCACCTTTCCCATTGGACTTAGGATTGTCTGCATAGTCTTGTTCGGTGCCAGCTTACGAAGTCCCTCAGAAGTTGGCAGTTCCAGATTCACGCTGACACGGTCTGCAAGATAACCGGCAGCCGCAAGTAATTCATCCGAAGCCCCCGGAATCGTCTTCACATGAATGTATCCGTTAAAATGATATTTGGTGCGGAGAAGAAGCAGGGTCTCGCACATCTTTTCCATCGTATAGGTTGGATTTTTCAAAATACCGGAACTTAGGAAAAGTCCTTCTATATAATTCCGTTTATAAAATTCGACTGTAAGATTACAGATCTCTTCCGGAGTAAACGTAGCTCTTTTTACATCATTGCTCGCACGGTTAATGCAGTATTTGCAATCGTAGACACAATGATTGGTCATTAAGATCTTAAGTAAAGAAATACATCTTCCGTCTGCCGCAAAGCTGTGACAAATTCCACATGAAACGGCATTACCGAGTTCTCCTTTCTGTCCCCGGCGGCTTGAGCCGCTTGATGTACATGCGACATCATACTTTGCAGCATCAGCAAGAATATGTAATTTTTCCTGTATTGTATAATGCTCATTTGTCATTTCTGTATTCATATTTCCATTATACAAACATATGTTCGTCTATGCAAGTGTTTTTTACAGTTAAAACAGAGGCAATCAAGAATTGACCTGAATATACAGACAGGGTATGTACAGCTTCATTTGCCATACATACCCTGTTTTAGTAAACATATTTTCTTTTATTTAAGAAATACTTTTGCTCCATGCTTCATGCAACTCATCAACGGATGACATCACGTAATCCGGTTGATGTTCGTATGCCTTCGCTTCTTCTTTTGTTGCCTCACCGGATAATACAAGTACCGTCTCAACACCGGCATGATATCCACATAAGATATCCGTATACAGGCGGTCTCCAACGATTAAAGTCTCTTCTTTCCGGTAATGATTCCGCTGCAATGCAAGTTCTACCATTTCAGGCTGCGGCTTACCCATAAAATACGGCATTCGCTTTACCGCATGTGCAAGCATTTCACAGATGGAGCCACAGTCTGGTACAAATCCAAATTCAATCGGACATACATAGTCTGGATTTGTTGCAAGATAATCCACATTTTTTGTACTCAGCAGCTTACATGTATCAGATAATTTTTCATACGTCAGCTGATTATCATAAGAAACCACAACACAGGTAATTCCTTCATCCTCGCAATCGCTTGTTACGTGGATTTTATTTTTTTTGAGTTCCCGGATAAAGGACCGGGTTCCCAGCACATAGATCAGTTCTCCGGCATGATTTTTCTTCAGATAATCAATGGTTACATAGGATGCTGTCAGGAAATTGGTGTAATCGGTGTGGATTCCAAGAACCTGAAAAAATCTGATATAATCATCGATGCTCTTGGTTGCATTGTTTGTGATAAATACAAACTGCCCGCCATTTGCCTTGATGTCTTTTAGGAAAGCTGCGGATCCTTCAACAAGCTGATTCCCTTTACAGATCGTACCGTCTATATCCAGCAGAAAAAGTTTTTTATTTTCCAGCATGATCTTATACTTCCGCTTCTTTTTTGATCTGCACTGCCATGTCTGGATAATTGGTGATAATTGCAGTTACTCCTGCATCGATCAGCCATTTCATATCCGCTTTTTCATTGACTGTCCAGACACGGACATTCAGATTGCTGCCCAGATATTCTTTCAGGAAATCTGCCATTTTTACATGATATACTGCCGGATGCAGTCCGTCTACTTTTGTATTCTTCGCATACTCTGCAACATTCAGGATCACATCACTGTACAGATAAGCGGTTTCTGCTTCCGGCACAATTTTCTTCATCTGCTGGATGCTGTAATGGTTAAAGGAAGAATAAATCACCCGCTCTTCCATTCCGGCTTTTTTTACAAGATCCGCAACCTTCTGCTCGATTTCCGGATACCAGTAAATTCCTGTTTTCAGTTCAATATTGACCTGGATACCGGATGCTTTTACCGCATCCAGTACTTCTTCCAGGGTTGGGATCTTTGCTGCGGAATACTCCGGGAATTTGTTTTTCAGTACTGTAAGCTCTTTTAACTTTTTTAAGGTATAATCCTTGACCCATCCCTTTTTTTCTGTAACTCTGTCGATGGTTTCATCATGGATCACAACCGGGATTCCATCCTTTGTAAGCTGTACGTCAAGCTCGATTCCGTCAGCACCCTGTGTGATTGCCAGTGCAAATGCTTCCAACGTGTTTTCCGGTGCATATCCGCTTGCACCTCTGTGTGCAAATATTTTTGTTTTGCTCAATGTTTACTGCCTCGATTCTTTTTAATTATTTACAGTATTGTAGTCAGTGATCGCTTTGTTGATCGAATCTGACATTTTCTGTACTGCTGTGTCGACATCTTCTTTTCCATTCAGCATACTTTCGATTTCAGACTCAACAGTTGCTCTTGCTTCCGGGAATACACTTAAAAGCGCACCGCAATATTCCGGTGAAGAATCATGGAGCTGATCGATTGCTGTCTGGAACTGAGGATACTGCGCGATATTATCTTTGAATGTCTGTTCATCGTGTGCTTTTGTGGTAACCGGGAAATATCCTGTCTGTGCATTCCAGTATGCCTGTGATTCCGGAGAAATCAGGAATTTTACGAATTCCCATGTTGCACGGAGTTTCTTTGGATCTTTATTATTCAGTGCCCACAGAGAAGCTCCACCGATGGATACTCCGCCTTCATCACTTGAAGATACCTTCGGAAAATATGCAGTTCCCACTTCAAATTTTCCGTTTACATCCTGCAGGATCTGTTTTAATGAAGCTGTAGAACCAAGTGTGATTGCGGACTTTCCGGCTGAGAAATCTGCAAGTCCTGCATCACCGCCTTTTCCGACGATTGGAGCATAACCGTCTTTGTTGAGTTTCTGCCATGCGGTCAGGATATTCTTGGCTGCACCGTTTTTGTCAAAGTCAACTGCTGTTGCGGCCTTTTCACGCCCATTTCCGTTATTGGCATAGTCCAGACCCTGTTTTCCGATAAACTGCTCGAAGAACCATCCGTAAATACCAAGAGACATTACTTCTCCGGCACCGCCTTTGCTCATTAACTGATCGCCAATCTCATCGATTGCTTCCAGGCTGTCCGGGATTTCTGTAATACCGGCTTTGTCGAACATATCTTTATTATAATACATAATTGGGGTAGATGAGTTAAAAGGCATCGAATATAATTGATTATCAATCGTATAATATGCAGCAAGGTTCGGTTCGATCTCGGATACATCATAATTATCTGCATCGATCATTTCCTGCATTGGCACTGTCCAACCGGATTCGATCATAAAACGGGTACCGATTTCATAAACCTGTACCAGATCTGCACCCATATTTCCGATCTGTGCGCTCTTTAATTTGTTCAGAGAATCATCATATTCTCCCTGATACTGTGCTTCTACAGTAATTCCATATTCATTTTCATCATTAAATTTTTTGACAAGTGTATCGATTGCCTGTCCATTGACTCCACCCATAGAATGCCAGAAAGTAATGGTTGTTCCGTCTACATCCTTTGCATCTGCCATTTCTGCTTTTTCATTGCCTTCTGCTGCATCGGATGAGCCATCCTGGCTGATGGAAGATTTTCCACCACCGCATCCTGCAAGCATTCCGACAGCCATTGCTGCTACAAGTAATAATGAAACTGTTTTTTTCTTCATAATTTTCCTCCTGTTGTGATCTCTTCTAATTGGATGAAATTGTGTGTAATATTTACACATATATAGGATCGGGAATGAATGTTTTCCCGTTTCCAGTATAGGAATTAACCCTTTACAGCTCCTGAGAACATTCCCCGGATCAGTTGCTTCTGTCCGATAATAAAAATCGAAATCGATGGAATGATGATCATGACAACACCTGCGATCATCAGGGTAATGGACTGTGAATCCACACTGTCAAGCATACTGATACCGATCTGTACGGTTCGCATGTTGTTGGAACCGGTTACAAGAAGTGGCCACATATACATATTCCATGCATTGATAAAAGTATAAACTGCCATAGCTCCGATTGCTGACTTGGTCAGCGGGATCAGAATCTTAATAATGAATTTCAAATTACTGCATCCGTCCAGTTTTGCTGATTCATACAGGGACATCGGGAATGTCATATAGAACTGACGGAACAAAAAGATTCCCATCGCCGATGTCAGATACGGAATGATCAGTACCGCATACGTATCAAGAATCCCCCAGCTTCCGACGGTCAGATAATTGGAAATGATCGTTGCTTCGCCAGGAACCATCATGGTTGCCATAACAATTGCAAAAAGGATTCCTTTTCCCTTAAATTCCAGGAAGGAAAATGCAAATGCAGCAAGGGAACAGGAAATAATCTGTCCGATGGTAATACATCCTGCCATGATAAATGAATTTAAAATGAACCGGAGAAGCGGAACAGTTGTAAATGCCTCCTTGAAGTTCTGCAGTGTCGGATGCTTCGGAAAAAGATTCAGATCCGTTGTAAATAATTCATTGGATGGCATCAGCGCAATGCTGACCGCGTATAAAAGCGGAAGCAATACAAGGATTGCGAAAATGATATTTGCCGCAAGGCGCAGTGCTGTCTTACTTCTTCTTTTCGCCAGTGCCTTGGCGTTCATTTTATTTTTTAATTCCAGAAGTTCACTTTTTGAATATTTTCCTTCCATCGGAATTGCCATACTATTTAACTGATTCATTAGTAATTTACTCCCTTCTTCTCAATGCGGAACATCACCAATGTTACAAGCATGATAATGACAAATAAGATAACAGACTGTGCGGATGCACTTCCAAAACGATAGTTAAAGAATGCATCTCTGTAAATCGAGTATACGATTACGTTTGTGGATTCATTCGGTCCGCCTTCTGTCAGGATCTTGATCTGTCCGAATGACTGGAATGCCTGAATGATGTTTACAACAACGGTGTAAAACATGATCGGTGACAGTCCCGGAAGTGTCAGGCTGAAAAATTGCTGAACCCCGCTTGCACCGTCGACCGACGCTCTTTCATAAATGGTTTCGTCAATATTTCCGAGTCCTGCCGAAAAATACAGAAAATTGATTCCGCTATTTAACCAGGCGGTAAGGATCGCGACACAGTAAAGTGCGGTGTTTGGATCGTTCAGCCAGTTGATATCAAGTCCGAGAAGCTTATTTACAATTCCGACTGCCGGATGGAGCATGATCTGGAAAATCATGGCTGCCGAGCTTGATGCGATCGCCATCGGAAGCGCGTAAGCGGTACTGAATACGCGGATTCCTGGAAAAGCTTTGTTACAAAGAACTGCAGTAATCAATCCCAGGAGCATTCCGCCGAGTACAACGATGACAACAAAGACCAATGTAACTTTTAAACTGTTTCTAAAGGATTCTGAACTAAGCAGATCTATATAATTCTGAAGACCTACAAAGATTTTTGCCTGTCCCATTTTGTTTGTCATAAAAAGGCTTAAGTAAACTGTCTTTACAAATGGGTAGAACAAAAATACTGCAAAGATCAGAATACTTGGCACCAGATAAAGGTACGGTGTAATTTTTAGATTCTTTTCTTTTTTCATTCTTAATATCCTTTCCTATATAGATTCAGAATATTTTCCTCTGTCTCTGTATCAAATATGTGAATCCGATTTGGATCAAAATACAGATCTACCGTTTCACCTACTTTTGTCTGATTGAATGGCTCCAGCCTTACAGCATGCGTTCTGTGCTGTTCATCAAAATACAGGAATACTTCTGCTCCAAGCATTTCTCTGGTAACGACGGTTTCCCGTATTCCGGCACTGTTTTTTGCAAATCCGCTGGCTTTTGCTTCTTCGTATTCATAGATATCTTCCGGTCTGATTCCCAGGGTCACACGTTTTCCCAGGTATTCTTTCCGGAGAATTTCTTCATTACGCCCAGCTGGATATACTTTTTTTACTGGTCCTGTTGTTGCAAATAACAGGACTGTCTTATCAAATTCTTTTTCCACTTCGCATTCGATAAAATTCATGGTCGGTGCACCTACAAATCCTGCGACAAATTTATTTACCGGATGATCGTAAATGTTCTGCGGGGTATCTACCTGCTGGATCAGACCGTCTTTCATGACAACGATTTTTGTCCCAAGCGTCATTGCTTCTGTCTGATCGTGTGTAACATAAATGATGGTGGTATCTAACTGTTTATGTAACTTTTGCAATTCAACACGCATCTGCGCCCGAAGCTTTGCATCAAGATTGGAAAGTGGTTCATCCATAAGAAATGCTTTTGGCTGTCTTATGATTGCCGCGCCAATCGCAACACGCTGCTTTTGCCCGCCGGATAATGCCGTCGGTTTTCTGTCAAGCAGAGATTCAATCTCAAGGATTCTTGCTACTTCTCTGACTTTTTGATCAATTGTTTTTTTGGGAACCTTACGGATTTTCAGCGAGTATGCAATATTTCCATAAACGGTCATGTTTGGATATAATGCATAGTTCTGAAAAACCATCGACATATCTCTTTCCTTTGACTCCAGGTAATTGCAGAGTTCTCCATCAATCCAGAGTTCTCCATCCGTAATGTCTTCCAATCCTGCAATCAATCTAAGTGTTGTAGATTTTCCACAGCCGGAAGGTCCTACGAAAATCACAAATTCTTTATCATGAATGTCTAAGGTAAAATCTTTTACACCATAATGTGTGGAATCAAATTGCTTGCAGACATTTCTTAACGCAATTTCTGCCATCTTTTTCCTCCTTCATAGCCACGAATGTGGCTTCGTTCTTGCTCTTATGTCCGTGAAATATCGTAACATTTCTGCTTCTGAAAGTGCTATCATATTTCTGCTAAAGAAATGTTAAATGGACGTATATTATTATATACAAATGTAAAAAAATGAGACAGTCCGCAAACTGTCCCACTAAAATTTCGTTATAAAATTATAGGTATAAATATTATGCTCTCTTCCGTTCTTCCAGTGTTCTGGATATTTCTTCTGTCTTTTCATCTGTTAATATGTAATGTTTTCGGAACACAAGTAATCCGATCAGCAATACAAGAATCGGAATGATCGTCATACACATCCGAAGTCCCAGCCTGGAAGCCGGTGCGATTACCGTCAGTACTTCTGCCGTTTCATCCTTCTTGATCTGGAAGATCTGAATAACGATCGAAGCCGCAAGTGCAGCCACGCCAGATGCCAGCTTTACCACAAAGGTCTGCATCGAAAAAATTACCGATTCGTCACGCCGGTTATTTTTCAATTCCCCGTAATCTACCGTATTTGCAAGGAAAATCGTCACAATAACATTCAGCATACCAATTGCCGACATAATAAGGAATGCCGGAACCAGAAGCAGATAAACACCGGTACTTCCGGAGAATGCAATCACAAGAAGGATCAGATATCCTGCAAATGCCATGGAAAAGCTGACATAAAAAAGATTTATCGTATTCATAAATTTCCGGAGCAGCGGAAACAAAATCATCATCGCAAGGATCTGGAATGCACCGCCAAAGGTATTAAAAAGCGTATAATTGCTCTGCCATGCTTCCGGACTGAAATCATATTTGAAAAAGTAAATGACCAGATTCGATGTAATATATAATGCGGTATTGATCATACCAATTGCCACAACCATGGTCAGTGCCTGGTCATTGCGAAACAGTGCCCGGAACATTTCTTTTACCGTTGCTGTTTCCATATTTACCGAAGATTTTTCTTTAATAGAAAGGCAGGTAATCGTGATAAAAATGAAAAACAAAACCGCGATAATCAGTGCAAAATAGCGATATCCAAGCCGTTCAATTTCCGATGCACCTTCCCCTCCTGCCAGTTTGCCAAGCGTGGATACGGAAAGTACGGTGATGATCGTGATAATTGCAGAACCAACGCCGGCACAGGAACGTGCCATTGCAGAAAGATTTTCGCGCTCTTTTCCGCTTTCGGTAAAAGCAGGAATCATGGACCAGTATGGAATGTCCATCATCGTATAAGTTACGCCCCAGAGTATGTAGGTTACAGCCGCATAAGCAACCAGTCCTCTGCCTGAAAGAGAGGGCGGTGCAGCAAACATCAGATACAAAACAATGGCATTTGTCAGTGTACCGATAAAGAGCCACGGTCGGAACTTGCCCCATCTGGTTTTCGTCTTTGCTACGATGATTCCCATGATCGGATCATTAAATGCATCAAAAATTCGGGCGATAAACAGGATCACCCCCATTGCCACAGCACTGACACCCATGATGTCCTGGTAATAATAAAGGACATAGGACGCTGACAGCATATAGACCATATCCTTCCCTACAGCCCCGATTCCGTAGGCAAACTTTTCTTTTCCTTTTAGTTTCTGTACTTCTCCCATAATAAATTCCCCCTTGTCAGATTGTAATGCCATCGATCAGAATGGATACGACTTCATCTAATGCCTCATGATAAGAAATTCCATTCTGGACCAGCACGTCTCTCTGAAAAAACTGTTCTAATGTGGCTTCCATCATGGTTTTTAAAATTGGAATCTGGATATTTCGAATTTTTCCTTCTGTGATGCCTTGTTCCAGTAATGAAATCGTACTCTCCCACCCGGTTTCCAGACGGGATTTTACTTTTTCATAAACTTCGGGATACCTCTCCTTTAGCTGATAAAGCTGTCTGAGATCAAGCTCCCGATACCCTTCCGGTAACACACCAAGAATTGCTCTGATTTTACCAACCGTATCCAGACTCAGATCTTGAAGAACTTTTTGTTCTCTTTCTTTGATCGAGGAAAAACAATAATCAACCATCTCCAGAACCAATGAATTTTTGTCAGGAAAAACAGTATAGATTGTTTTTTTGCTGATTCCCAGAAGAGATGCAAGATCATCCATTGTAAATTTTAACCCTTTTTTCTGAAATGCCTGGATGGTTGCTTCGAGAATATCGCCTTTTAAATTTTGATTCGGCACAAGATCATCTCCTTTTGGAAACTATTTCTCTTGTAATAGTTTCCTTGATTGTAGCATCTTTGCGCACAAAAAAACAAGCAACTAAATTCACAAAAATAGTTTCTTGTTTTTGGTAACTTTTTAATATGGAGCGAATTCTTTTTCTGGCGGATATATTTTGATTTAAAACTCTCTTGGTTGCAATTTTTTTATTTTAAAAACAGCTGCGAAATTGCTTCCACAGCTGTTGCGTGCTTGAAACCGTACCTCTACACTGTGAACTGACACAGGTTTTTTACAGGGGGATTTAAAAATTTAAATTGTATACTTTTCCAAAAATGTTTCTATGAACAAGAACACATAACCTGATAACAAATAACCAATAAACGATGACATTGAACCATAACCAACCGTCTATAAGCTTTGTTGAAGATATACCCTGTACGGAAATTCTTACTTAGATATCCACATCAAACAACACTGTCTGATTGTAGCGATCCAGTGCAATCTGCATTTCCATAATTGTATTGGAAATACGATCGTATTCCTGACGGATTACTTCCAGATCATAGTTGATATATTTATATTCCGGTACCGATCCGGATGAACTGAAGGAATTACTATACACACGCATTTTCGGAAGCCGCTTGCGCATATCGTCAAGAACAGCTTTTCTTTTGTTAAGCTGCGCCATTCGGATCAAAATGCTGTCAATGCTCATCTCCTGATTGCCAACCTGCACTTTTGCGGTGGCATTTGTCAGGTTCAATGTATGTTTGATAGTAACAATCTTCCTGTCGATCTCGTCAATTGTATTTGCAATGGTCATATAATCATATTCCGGAATGACCGGCTCCTCATTGACCGCAGCCACATAGGTACTGGATGCTGCCTCCTTGTTTACCCAGAATGCTTTATCTTCCTCAAGGCTTCTCAACATCTTGTTTGCATAAGCTGATGTAATTTTCTTCATGATTTTTGCCTCCCATACTGTTCTCTTGCTTACAATATAAATGATGTAACCGGATTGCTCCATTGCTATGCAATTTCCGCAATCCTCGAACACCATATAAATAATATCTGTTCCTCAACTTCTGATTTAATTATAATTATATGATAGCTGTTTGTCATTCAACCAACAGTTTAAAACTCCACAGAAAGAACAAAGAATGTGCGAAGCACATTCTAGCGCCTGTGGCGGTCGCTTGCGACATCTTCATTATACGCCGCAGTGCGCATCCTGCCGGAGGCTTTTATTACATAGGAAATGAAATTTCCTATGTAATAAGAAATATCCCCGTCAATGACGAGGATATCTTCAATCGTAGTATGTAATAATCTACTTAAAATAATGAAATTGTCTATACTGGGTAACGATTTGCCGGAAATCCATTTATAAATGGCCTGCGGATTTTCAAATCCAAAAGCTCCCTGGATTTCCCGAATTGTATATCCTTTTTCCAAGAGTAGCTTTCTTATGCGTTCTCCAGTCTTTTTCGGCTGGATTGACAAATACATGGGTTCCATACTTTGTGCCTCCATGATTCAGAATCAAGTTCCCTGATAACTTATATATTATAACACAGAAAGCATCGGATCACCAGTATCAGTCTCTAAAACACCAGAAAATATATTTACAGATATTCCGGATCCACCTGTTTGCCATCGCTCCAGATTCTTTCCAGATCGTAGAACAGACCCTTTCTGTCCTTGATTCGGAAATGGATTTTATTCAATCAGAAGTTTATAAAAACAGCTTTTTCCTGGAAACCAAAATGAGTAGAAATCCTTAAAACCGTTAGAAACAAAGATTGTCCAGCAAGATCCCCATAAGATATGAAAAGCAAGGATAACATTTTTATGTATATTTGTTGTTTTTGTTGTTTTTTATATACCTCACGTAGTTTTTTACATGGGTAATCTTGATTTTTTTTGTTATAATAACATCATGAATTTAACTAGAAGAATATTCACCAATTTCAATGTAATTCGGTAAAACGCTAAATTTTTTGTAGAAAAAAGTGAGCACATTGGTTAGGATGTGTATATGTACTAATACAACTTGCTGTGATATATGCAAATTGTATAAAAAATCGTGGCGTTTAATATTTATGGAATGGAGAGAGGATAAAAATGAGAATTTACAAAGCAAAAGATTACGTAGACATGAGCCGCAAGGCTGCCAATATTGTTTCTGCACAGGTTATTATGAAACCAAATTGTGTTCTGGGGCTTGCAACCGGATCTACTCCGATCGGTCTTTATAAGCAGTTGGTGGAATGGTATAACAAAGGTGATCTTGATTTCTCAGAAGTTATGACGGTAAACCTTGATGAATATAAAGGACTTAGCCGTGACAACGATCAGAGCTACTACTATTTCATGCATCAGAACCTATTTGATCATGTGAATATTCCAGCTGAGAATACACACCTTCCAAACGGAATGGAACCGGATTCTCAAAAAGAATGCCAGGAATATACCGATCTGATCCAGTCTTTAGGCGGCGTAGATCTTCAGCTTCTCGGAATCGGTCATAACGGTCATATCGGATTCAACGAACCGGGGGAAGCTTTTGACAAGCAGGTTCATTGTGTAAATCTGACTCAGTCTACCATCGAAGCAAACAAACGTTTCTTTGCTTCAGCTGACGATGTTCCGAAACAGGCTTATACAATGGGAATCAAGACGATCATGCAGGCAAAGAAAATCCTGATCGTTGCAAGTGGCGAAGATAAAGCAGAAATCGTAAGAGATGCTTTCTTTGGTCCGATCACACCGAAGGTTCCTGCTTCTGTTTTACAGCTACATAATGATGTGACTTTGGTAGCTGACGAAGCTGCGCTTAGCAAACTTCCTTTATAATCATGTTTGCAAGGAACGGAGGCTTTGAAAATGATCATTAAAAATGCGTCAATTTATACAGAAGATCATACTTTTGTGAACGGGAATGCAGTTGTAGAAAATGGAAGATTTGTAAGTTTTTCGGATTTTTCGGAACAGGATGCCCAGATCGTGGATACCCAGGGACTTTATATGATTCCGGGACTTGTGGACATTCATTTTCACGGATGCATGGGAGCAGACATGTGCGACGGTACAAAAGAAGCACTGGATATCATTACGAGATATGAAGCGTCCATCGGTGTGACTTCTGTCTGTCCGGCTACCATGACAATTGCTAAAGACGAGCTTTTAAATGTCATGAAAAATGCAGGTGATTACGCCTACAATGGCGGTGCACACCTGGTCGGTATCAATATGGAAGGACCATTTATCAGTGCTTCCAAAAAAGGTGCCCAGGCAGAAGAAAATATCCTGCATTGTGATTATGAATATTTCTGCCGGCTTCAAAAGGCGGCAAAGGGACTGATCAAACTGGTGGATCTTGCACCGGAAGAACCGGGAGCCATGGAATTTATCGAGAAAGCAAAGGATGAGGTGGTTATATCCCTTGCGCATACCGCATCGGATTATGATACTGCAAAAGAAGCCATTCAGCGTGGTGCTTCCCATGTAACCCATTTGTACAATGCAATGCCACCATTGAATCATAGAAATCCGGGCGTGATCGGTGCAGTTAGGGATTCTGAAACATGCCATGCAGAGCTGATCTGCGACGGTGTACATATTCATCCGTCTGTGATCCGCGCAACCTTTGCCATGTTTGGTGCGAAGCGTATGATCCTGATCAGTGACAGTATGCGAGCAACTGGTCTGAATGATGGAGATTACACCCTTGGCGGACAGCCGGTAAAGGTAAAAGGCAATCTTGCTACCCTGCATGATGGAACAATTGCTGGTTCTGCTACGAATCTTATGGACTGTGTGCGTTTTGTGGTTAAGAAAGTCGGCCTTCCGTTTGAAACAGCAGTCATGTGCGCATCTGAAAATCCGGCAAAAGAAATCGGAATTTTCCATGAGGTCGGAAGTATCTCCGCTGGTAAGAAAGCAGATTTTGTGCTTTTAGATAAAGATTTGAATATAGTAAGCGTCTATGTAGATGGAAAGGAGATCACATGTTAGGTTTATTTAAAGGAAAAAATAAGGGGAATCTACTCCACTCCCCGTGTAACGGAAAAGTCGTACCGATCACAGAAGTTCCGGATTCGACTTTTGCGGATAAAATATTAGGAGACGGATTTGCAGTCATTCCTTCCGAGGGAAAGGTCTATGCACCGGCAGATGGGGAAGTGAATATGGTATTTGATACTCTTCACGCCGTTACTATGACAAGCACCCAGGGAACAGAGATTCTGATCCATATCGGTCTTGATACCGTTACACTGAAAGGAGAACCTTTTACCCCCCATGTTGTTGCAGGTGACAAGGTAAAACAGGGAGATCTCCTGATGGAAGTTGATCTGGATAAGATCCAGGCAGCCGGATTAAATACCATTACTCCGGTACTCATCTGTAATACAGATACTTATGGAAAAATAGCCCTTCAGAAGAAAGGCGAAGTCACACTGGAGGATGCTGTGCTTAAATTATCCTAGGATCTGTGCTTTTTCAATCGAAGCTAACTGGAATGGTCCAGTTTAGTGTATACTTTTATTTTATTTCTAAGGAGGAGAAAAGATGAAATTCTTACAAAAACTTGGTAAAGCGTTAATGCTCCCGGTAGCTATTCTTCCGATCTGTGGTATCCTCATGGGTATTGGATACAGGTTATGTCCGGCTACGATGCAGGGTGGAGACATCCAGGGTGCAGTAAATCTGATCGGTCTGTTTTTAGTAAAAGCAGGTGGAGCTTTGATCGACAACATGGCAATTCTTTTTGCAATCGGTGTCGGTGTCGGTATGTCTGAAAAAAATGATGGTACAGGTGGTATCGCTGCTCTTGCTTCATGGCTTATGATGACAACACTTCTTTCAACAGGATTTGTTACAACGATCATGCCTTCTATCGCAGACAGTGCAACAAAGACACTTGCCTTCGACAAAATCGCAAACCCGTTTATCGGTATTCTTGCAGGTATCATCGGATCTGTGTGCTACAACAAATTCAAAAGCACAAAGCTTCCGGACTGGTTGTCTTTCTTCAGTGGAAAACGCTGTGTAGCAATTATTGCCGGAGTTGTTTCTATTCTTGCATCTGTTGTTTTATTATTCGTATGGCCATTACTTTTCGGAGCACTTGTTGCTATTGGAAAAGGAATCGTTGGACTGGATGTTGTAGGAGCCGGTATCTATGCATTCCTCAACCGTCTGCTCATTCCTACCGGATTACATCACGCACTGAACAATGTATTCTGGTTTGATACGATCGGTCTTGGTGACTTACAGCACTTCTGGGCTGGTGAAACATCTGCAGACGTATCATGGAGTCTTGGAATGTACATGTCAGGATTCTTCCCATGTATGATGTTTGGTATCCCTGGTGCAGCTCTTGCTATGGTAAAATGTGCAAAACCGGCGAAAAAGAAAGTTGCAATCGGACTTGTAGCTTCTGCAGCTATTTGTGCATTCATCTGTGGTGTAACTGAACCGTTCGAATTCGGATTCATGTTCCTTGCACCGGTACTTTATGTAATTTATGCAGCACTTTACGGTATCTTCACAATGATCACAGTTGCTCTTGGATTCCGTGCAGGATTCTCATTCTCAGCAGGTGCGATGGACTTATTCTTCTCTGCTTCTCTTCCGGCAGCAGCTAAGATATGGCTTATTATTCCGCTTGGAATCGCAGCATTCTTAGTTTTCTATTTCGTATTCCTCTTCGCGATCAAGAAATTTGATCTGAAGACACCGGGTAGAGAAGATGATGACGATCTGGAAGCAGAAAAAAATGTAGAACTGGCAAGTGATGACTTCACAGCTATCGCAGCAAAGATTCTTGAAGGTTGCGGCGGAAAGGAAAACATTGCAAGCATCGACAACTGTGTAACAAGACTGAGACTGGAAGTAAAAGATATGACTGCAGTTAACGACAAAGTGATCAAATCTGCAGGTGTTGCAGGTGTTATTAGACCTGGAAAAACTTCTGTACAGGTTATTGTTGGAACTAAAGTACAGTTTGTTGCGGATGCATTCTCAAGACTTTGTGAATAAGCATATATATCTTGAATAATTGTATCAGAAAAGCAGGGCGCATGCCCTGCTTTTTACATTTAAAAAAAGAATGTGCCGAAGCACATTCTCATTTTGAATTCTTTTATAATTCTTCCGGATCAACCTGTTTTCCGTCTCTCCAGATTCTTTCCAGATCATAGAAAACACGGTTTTCTCTGTCAAATACATGAACGATAATGTCGCCAAAGTCAAGAAGCACCCAGCTTCCGAGTCCATAGCCTTCACGCTGTTTGACTTCGTATCCTGCTTTTCCGAGTGTCTCTTCTACATTGTCAACCAGTGCTCTTACCTGGCTTTCGTTGGTTCCGTTTGCAATGATAAAATAATCTGCAAGCACAGAGATTCCTGCAATGTCAATTACACGGATATCTTCGCCTTTTTTGTCAGCGAGTGCTTCGCAGGCAAGTTTTGCCATCTCTCTTGACTGCTCGATTGTCTGCATCAGTTTTTTTCCTCCTTTTCGGAATCACTGTTTTTCAGGTTCTTATAATATAAAAATGTCTCTTCTGTCGCAGGATCTAACGTTGCACCTTTTTCGGCAAGATATGCAAGTGTATCTTCCAGAATACGGTAAAGACATGCATCGATATCTACAAATGCAAGCGCACGTACTTCCGGAAGATTTGGTGCAACATCTCTTCCAGGCTCAATATAATCTGCGATATAAATGATCTTATCAAGCAGAGACATATTCGGACGACCGGTTGTATGAGACTCGATCGATCGTAGAATCTCTTCATTTTCTATTCCATATTTTTCCCGGGCAAAAAATGCGCCCAGCTTTGCGTGCAGAAGTCCCGGATTTTTGTACTCTGCATCGGAAATTTCGATATGATTTTTCTCGCAGAGCTTAATCTTTTCATCTGCCGGCACACATTTTGCACAGTCATGTAAAAGTCCTGCCGTCAAAGCCTGCTCCAGATTGGCACCATAACGCATGGCAAGGCAGCCTGCCGTATGCATCACACCGATCGTATGATCATAACGGTCTTTATCCAGGTACCGTTTTACTTTTTTCTGCATCTTAAGTATTGTTTCCGTCATGTTCACTCACCTGATATAATCTGTTCAAATCTATATAATCTGCAACCTTTTTCGGAATCGGAAGATCTTCTGTCTCTCCTCCTCGGATCATCTGCCGGATCTCACTGGAAGAAACCGGCATCACAGGGGTACGGAGAAGCCGGATATCACATGCATACTTTTCTTTCAAATATGTGATCTGACGGCGCATTTCTTTCGGCGCTCCTGCATCATCCCGATATGCTGCCAGGATGACCGCTGTTTTCAGAAGTCTTTCCGGACATTTCCAGGTTTCCAGATTGAAAAGAGAATCCGCACCGATGATAAAATAAAATTCATCCTGCGGATAAGTCTCTTTAAAATACTCCATTGTCTGATAGGAGTACGAAGTTTCCTTTCGATCCATTTCATAGGTACAAAGCCGGAAATACGGGATTTCTTCAATTGCAAGGCGTGTCATTTCGGCACGGTCCTGTAAATCTTTTCGTATTTCCGGATTTGATTTATGGGGCGGATTGCCGTTTGGCATATACCACACTTCATCCAGATGGAACTGCTGGTATGCATATTCACCAAGCATCAGATGCCCGTTGTGGATGGGATCAAATGTTCCGCCCATAATACCGATTCTCATAATCTATACTCCACTCATTAAGGAAGAACGATTTTCTTCTTGTCGTCTTTTCCCTCTTTATAAAGAACGATTTTTCTTCCGATAACCTGTACCACCTGGGAACGTGTACGCTCTGCAAGGATCTCTGCCATTCCACGCAGATCATCTCCACAGTTCTGAAGAACGTGAAGCTTGATCAGTTCTCTTGCTTCAAGCGCTTCTGCAACAGCTGCGGTAAGTTCCGGTGTTACGCTGGATTTACCGATCTGAAGGATCGGATCCATTGTCATCGCAAGGCTCTTTAAATAAGCTCTCTGTTTGGAAGTCATAAAACTTCTCCTTTCTGAAATTATGTTCTTTTCTAACGGTAATATTCAAACTGAAGACCGTACATGCGGATAGTATCGCCTTCCTGAACACCTGCATTTTCAAGCTGCTCAAGGATACCGGTTTCTTTCAGGAATTTCTGGAAGAAAGCAAATCCCTTCTCGGAATCCAGATTGGTGTAACCAAGCATCTTTTCGATCTTTGGTCCCTCTACTACAAATACATCGTCTTCTTTTTCCACGGTATATGGAAGATCCATGTGGATGATCTCTTCTTCCGGGAAATATTCCTGTTCAAATACGATCGGCTTGTCATCCAACTTCTGAAGTTCATTATTTACATAGTAAAGAAGATCAGAAAGCCCTTCTCCGGTCACACCGGAAATCGGGAATACCTTGATTCCTTTTGGCTCGAACTCATCTCTCAGTCTCTGGATCGGATCTTCATCTTCGGAATAGATCAGATCAACCTTATTCGCTGCAATGACCTGTGGACGCATGGAAATTTCTTTGTTATAGGCTTCCAGTTCAGCGTTGATCTTGTAAATGTCTTCAACCGGATCACGTCCTTCGATACCTGCCGCATCCACAACATGGATCATCATCTTGGTACGTTCAACATGACGCAAAAATTCATGTCCAAGTCCGACACCTTCTGATGCTCCTTCAATCAGTCCCGGAATATCTGCAATAACAAATCCCTTTGCACCTTCCAGATCTACAACTCCAAGGTTCGGGCTGAGTGTTGTGAAATGATAATTTGCAATCTTTGGCTGCGCATTGGTTACACGGGAAAGGAATGTGGATTTACCAACATTCGGGAAACCTACAAGCCCAACGTCTGCGATCACCTTAAGTTCCAGATTCACCCAGAGTTCCTGTGCAGGCTTTCCCGGCTGTGCATACTTCGGAACCTGCATGGTAGAGGTTGCAAAATGCATATTTCCAAGACCGCCCTTACCACCTTTTAATATAATCTGGCGCTGGTTCTCGCCCGACATATCGGCAATGACTTTATTGGTTTCTGCTTCACGGATAACTGTCCCTTCAGGAACTTTCAGGATCAGATCCTTTGCATCCTTACCATGGCAGCGCTTTTTGCCGCCTTCCTCTCCGTCCTGTGCTTTATATTTCGTTTTGTGACGGAAATCTACCAGTGTGTTAAGACCTTTGTCCACTTCAAAGATTACATCACCGCCGCGACCGCCGTCGCCTCCGTCCGGACCGCCATTCGGAACATATAATTCCCTGCGAAAGCTGACGTGACCGTCGCCGCCCTTTCCGGATCGGATATATATTTTTGCTCTGTCTGCAAACATAATATGTCCTCCTTATTTATGACTAAAAACAAGGCTTCAAACCAAAAAAGTTTGAAGCCTCTGTTAAATCTGCTTATTCAGCTACTGGATAGATAGAAACCTGTTTCTTATCTCTTCCTTTTCTTTCAAAACGAACAACACCGTCAACCAGTGCAAATAATGTATCGTCACCACCGCGACCTACATTGATTCCTGGATGAATCTTTGTTCCGCGCTGTCTGTAAAGGATGTTACCAGCTTTTACAAACTGTCCGTCTGCTCTTTTTGCTCCAAGTCTCTTAGATTCAGAGTCACGACCGTTCTTTGTAGAACCAACTCCTTTTTTATGAGCGAAAAACTGAA
>OLPQ01000100.1_pt1 | contig 72150 bp, 55 predicted proteins | sample 1672451 | NCBI WGS metagenome assembly OLPQ01 (sample SAMEA3136687, study PRJEB25190) | human gut metagenome | biome: human gut; feature: human-associated habitat; material: faeces | place: Austria | collected 2013
CCGCTTCTGCCTGCATTCTGGCTCTTTCTCTGATCAGGTCCGCATCCTTCTCAGCGATAGCTTTGGCAACTGACGGAATGGATCCGTTCAGCTTCTCACCAATAATAATCATGGCATTTCCCTCCAATATGAAATTGTTTTTGCTGCTCATCAGCTGTTTTTTGACAGCTTTTATTGTTCTCTCCACTTGAATGCCTCCGCTAAGACATTCTTTTCAACAAATTCATTTTATATCAGAAAAAGGGAATGCCGCTTCTCTTTTTTTCTCATTCCATTATACTATCTTACTGTGAATATTTTCACATATTATGATGAGTTCATAAAAAAAACAAAACGCTTCGTCATGTAAATATGAGTTGCATTTTGCTTTTTGATCTTATTTTATTTCAGTAAATAACAACTGGTATAGGCAATTTTTCCTGAACCATAATAATAATCCAGATGATTTGCCTGACACACCTGCATGACCAGCATTCCATATGCTTCCATTGAGGAAAAAGCTTCCCCTGGAAAACGGCAGGGCGCATCCGGATAGGTACAGACCTTACACTTCGTACAGCATCCCGCTCCAATAGGCAGCATGTCCGGGTAAAACTTCCGCAGGTCTTTTTCCAATGCATAAAAGGATGCCTTGTGCATGTCCTCGATTCGCATCATTCCCTCCCCATCCATGGAATCTTCCAGTTGTCCAACAGTCTGCACCAGAATCCCCAGCTTGTACTTTCTTACTCTTTTTTCGCATTCTTCCAAAGTACCGCAGCCTGGAGGACAACTCCAGCATTTATTGTATTTATGACAGAAATCAGAAGCGCACATCTGACGAACTTCTGGTTTCAGTTCGATGGTATCACAGGCCAGCGGCACTGTATGGGTAAAACCATGGGACTGACATAATTCCTTTAGCTCTTTAAAATTCATTTTTTCACTTCCCAAATCCAAGCTCGTCTACGAAGCAGTCCTGAAACTCCGGACAAGCAGCCAGCTCCAGAAATTCAATTTTCTGTACGGCCTTTTCTGCTTCATGGCGCTCCTTTTTATTTAACAGTGCAATCTTTGCCCCTTCTCCGGCAGCATTTCCCACACAACTTACTTTCTCAGCAAAGTTTTCTGGAATCAGGCCGATTCGCGCGGCGTTCCTGGCGTTCATGTAATTCCCGAATCCGCCAGCCAGATACACAGTCTGAACCTGAGTTTCTTCTACATTTTGTTTCTTCATTAAAAGTCGGATTCCCGCAGCAATGGCAGCTTTCGCCAACTGTACCTCACCAATATCTTTCTGTGTAAGATAAATTTCCCTTTGTGATTCCCCTGACGGCACAAGTACAAAGGTATCCGCTTTCACCTGCCCACTGTGCAAAATTCCGTTTTCGTCCAAAAGCCCAGTGCGCAGAAGTTCTGCTATCAAGTCAATCAGGCCAGAACCGCATAATCCTGTTGGCTTCTCATTTTCAATAGTAGTATACTGCCACTTTCCATTTTCATATTTCACATGGTCAATGGCACCTGGAAGTCCTCGCATTCCGCACTGGATTTTTGCGCCTTCAAATGCAGGCCCGGATGCTGCGGAGCAGGCAGCCAGACCATGTTTATTTCCAAGAATCATTTCTGTATTGGTTCCAATATCCAGAAGCAGTGTGGTTTCTTCTTTCAGATCCTGGCGAAGCGCCAACAGACACCCGCTGGTGTCTGCACCTATGTAGCCTGCAATGTTTGGAAGCAAAATAAGCTGGCCCTTTTTATGAATATGAATTCCATAATCAGATGCCCGTAACGTAAGCGGCTGACTGATTGCCGGAGTGTACGGAGCATGAACTAATGATGCAGGCGAAATTCCAAGAAACAGATGATGCATGCAGGTATTTCCAACAAGGCTGATCTGATAGATATCTCCGGCTTTTTGTGATTTTTCAATAAGGGTTTCTAATATTTCATTGATTGTCTTTCGCACACATTCACTCAGCGCTTCTGTGCCATGTTCCAACACATAATTGGCTCTTTGAATTACGTCTCCGCCATACTGCATTTGAGGATTCATCCGGCTTTCTGTTGCCAGAGTCTGTCCGTTTCTTCCATCAAGAAGATAGCCAACAATTGTAGTGGTTCCAAGATCGATAGCCGCTGTGAAAATGTTACAACATGCTTCTGAATATCCTGCGTCATTTCCAGACTGGTTTTGACAGAGATCCGCTTCCGTGTTGCTACTCTGCCGAAAATCCAGAATTTCATTCTCTGTATAGATTACTTCCCACACTGGCGCAATCATCCTTTTCTCATATAAGATGCCAGAGAGCTGAACATCTGCAGCCCCCACCTTAATATATGGAACAGCACTGTTTTTGCACCCGATTTCTTCATGATCGTTATGAATTTCCCCGTCCCCATATACCGCAGCCAGCAGTCGTTCCCATTCTGACCTTTTTTCCCCAATCTCCGGTTTTTCCAGGCGGATCCTTTTCACCCGTAAATCTGGCTGGAAATTTACGTTTCTTGAAAATCCCTCACTGAGAATTTTTCCTCTTTTCTTCTTTCCCGGAATCTCCACCTGGCAGTCCCCTACCACCTTGGTCTGACAGGCCAGCACAGGATTTCCATTTACCTTCACCAGGCATTTTCCACAGCTTCCCTGCCCGCCGCAAGGCGCATCCGGCTCCAGCCCTGCCCGGATTTCCGCCTCCAAAACCGTTACCCCCAGCGGAACTTCCATACTGATTTTTTCCCTTACAAAATATACTCTTGCCACTGTCTTACTTGTCCAATCTTTCTATTATGCATTCATGCTCTTTCGTCTTTTTGTCATAGCTTACCCCAACAAGCAATATATTTCCTGCATTTCTTCGATACTTCTCCCCAGTCAGAAGTAGAAACCGTATTCACATACTCTGCACGGATTTCATTATTGGGAATCTTTACTGTTTTATTTTCGTTGTCGTGTGCTGGACTGAATTGGTATATTTCAGCAAACCTGTCTTATCTACATAAATATCCGATGCCAGCACTTCCTGAAATTTATAATTCCCAGGATTCAGATAAGTTCCCAAATTTACACCTCATTTCTCCCAGCTACAAGCCTTACTTTTCAAATATACTTATTTTCATTATAGGAGAAATACTTTCCACCGTCAATTTGCAAAATGAAAAAGGATCTCTAAATCATTTTCTCCAAAATCTTATCTGACTTATTCAACGTCAAAAACATAATTCCGGTGCCCGCTACCCAATGGGTAATATCAAAATCATGCCATAAAAATAATCCGTCCCGGTTAAGTGCCCAGAACGGATTATCATTTAACATTATTTTATTTCTCTACAAACTTCTCCACGAACTCCTCATACGGGCAGGGTCTTCCCCAGAAGAATCCCTGGCTGAAATCCGGCTGGAGGTTCCGAATCTTCGACCACTCTTCTTTATTCTCCACACCCTCAATGCAGAGTTTCAGGTTCAGATTGTGGATCATGCTGCAAAACTGATTCAGAAGATAATATTCTTCCTCATCTGCCACCGCACTGGCTGTGAAGGAACGATCAATCTTGATGATTGCCGGACCCAGCTCACTAAGGTAATGGAAGTTGGAATATCCGGTTCCAAAATCATCCAGTGCCAGCTTGATCTTCATTCGCTGCAGCTCTGTAAGGAAATGTCTCTCATTTATATTTTGCTCCAAAAGATCACTTTCTGTCAGCTCAATAATAAGCGCATCCGCCGGAAGCTTGGCTTTCTCCATAGCTGCGATCACATCCAAAATTACATCTGACTTGGCAGCCTGTACCTGTGAAATATTAATGCTGACCAGAAACTCCGGAAGCACTTCCCGGATCTGGCTGCATTTTCCCATTGCCTCACCCATCATCCAGCGTCCGGTAGGAATAATCAGTCCCGTCTCTTCCAAAATCGGAATAAATTCAGCAGGCGATACCATTCCGAACTTCTCTGAGATAAAACGCATCAGCGCTTCCGCGCCATAAAGCTTTCCGGTTTCTGACCGAAATACCGGCTGATAAAATGTGGTAAATCCCTTAAAGTCATTTATCACTGCATTTCTCAGTTCCTGTTTCAGCTCGCTTCTTCGCAGGAACTGCCGATATTCTTTTTCTTCAAATACATAACAGCGGTTTCTTCCAAGCTTCTTGGCCTCATTCAGGGAAAAATCCGTCAGCTTCATAGCTGCGGAATACCCCATCTCTTCTATGGCATGCAGCGGCAGGATTCCTCCTGAAATTGTAAACATCACAGTATATTCGTTATCTCTGATGAACTGATCCACAGATTCTCTCACTTTATCGTAAAGCTTCTTTACCTCCTTTACGCTCCTGGAAGAAAGATCCAGAATCATAAATTCATCGGAAAATAATCTGTATACCGTCTGATTTTCTGACATGCAGCCGGAAATGCAGACTGCTGTCTCACGCAGTACCTGATCTCCGTATTCCCATCCCAGATTCTCATTAATTTCTTTAAAATGGTCCAAGCCAAGGCGGATCAGATATCCGTTTTCAAAAGGCGGCTTCAGCTTTTTCAGATATTCTCTCAGTCCGGTTTCTCCCAATAATCCGCTGACATTATCCGCTTTCTGCCGTGCTCCGATCTCGTTGATGCAGCCTACCATGTACAGCGGCTTCATGTTTTCATCCCGCACAACATAGCCCCTGCAGTTAATCCAGATGGGTTCTCTTTTGGGATCCAGCCAGCGGTATTCCATATTGTGAATACTGCGGTCTGTACTCAGCAGATCTTTAAATTCTGCTTTCAAAAGAGGATAATCCGGTCCATATACAAACTCTCTGTGACACTCCATCACATCATGAAAAGCATTTTTCGGAATGCAGAACCGTTCCATTGCCTGAGGTGCAATATAGTAAAAATCCGTTCTGAAATCTATCAGATAAAGGTAATTGTCTGTACTCGGGCTGAGCAGGTCGATTACTTTGCAAAGCTCCTCCGGTGTAATATCCTGGTACTCTTTTTCCTGGAAAATATCCTCTGCATTTTCCTGCGCCAGCATTTTTTCCATGCCGGCTGCTGCGGTGTCCATGCATGCACGGTTCAGCTTTTTCCTGCGCTTACGGCGGTAAAGCATGATATCGCTTCGTTTCGCAATATCCTTAAAAGCACGGTCTTCATCAGGCAGATAATAAGCATATCCGGTGGATACACTTAATGGATAGGAGACCTTTTTGGCTGCTTCTTCAAGCAATATGTCCAGGCGTTTTATACGATCAGCGATCAGGTCTTTCTCATCATTGTGATACACATATGCGAATTCATCCCCGCCAATTCGGAAACAGTTCTGTGCCTCTTTAAAAACCTGGCGGATGCAGTTGTAGCACAGCTTAAGGGCTTCGTCACCTTTCTCATGTCCGAAATTATCGTTGATCACCTTCAGATTATCCAGGTCAAACAGCACAACGCCTGTTTTCTGCAGCTGCGATGCCTGTTCATCCAGCTGCCTGATGGTGTGCTCGTAAGCATTTCGGTTCATGGCTTCTGTAAGCATATCTGTGTTGGCAACCTTCAGCAGATACAAAACCTTCTGCTTCTCAACATACTGGTCATAAAAGCGGGACACCTGTATCCAGATCAGGGCAATAATAAATCCCATTGTTCCAAGAGGAAGGAATATGGATGTAGTCTTAAAATGTCTTGCATAGTATAAAATAAGCTCCGCAACGCCAAATCCCAGCACAATATATAAGGGATAGGTGAATTCCCTTGCAGACTCATTTTCTTCTACCCTTGCCTCATAATGAATAAGCACAAATGTATAAATAACGTTGCATATCATGAGAACATGGGTTACCGGGAGCAGCTGGAACATGTCCACGATTCCGGCACACTGAAGGATCACAGATACCGTCATATCCACCAGATAAAGCACCGGAAAATACAATGCGCCCTTACGGTATTTGCTGCTGCAGATATCGTAAACAAGGAAGTTAAAGGGAATCGGGAAAAGATAAAAGGTAAACAGATCCACATAGTATAAGGTTCTTCCATCCGGAATCAGAAACTGAAGAAATCCGCACTGCTGCAAGGACCACAAGGCAATCAATACAGAAAAGATTCCCAGGTTCAGGAAGATCTCATTTTTCCCTTCTACTTTGGTTTTTCTTTTGCTTTTTATTGCAAAAAAATAGAGCAGCAGACTTACCAGTCCTGTGAATAAAATACCGCAGCTGATAATAAATATGCCCAGGCTGTCGCTGAGGATCCTTAAGATGCAGTCTCCTCTGGTTCCCAGGTAAAGGCTGATGTTGTTTCCATAATATCCGGAATATGCAGGGAGTATACGGATTTCCAGTTCTTTCCCGGCACTGTTCTTGGGAATGTCTGCAATATGCCAGCAGGAACCTGGAGATTTCATGAATTTCGGAGCGTTTTCCTCATGTCCATACTGATAAATTTCTTCTCCGTCCAGCAGAATCTGCACGGACGTATGGGTGGTCTTGAACAAAAGCGACCTCGGAATGTCAAATTCCTCTGGCAGAACCAGATTCTTGGTCTTGATTTCTCCTGCCGTATCAGCCTCCGTTTCAAGCCTTACTGTATTATTAAAGGACACCCGCTCCCCACCCATGCTGCGGTTAAAAATCCAGCCAGTAAACCCAACCGCAAACAATCCAAAGACAATCAGAGCAATCCATAGTTTCTTTTCGATTCTCATAGCTCTCCTTCGTGTAAATCACACATGTAAACACATTCTGGAACTAGCATAGCAAAGTTAGCAATTTTTTTCAAGTATCGCCAAGGTTTTTCAGGAAGTTTTCAGGATACCGGAAAATAAAAAAATCTGGCATAGAGCATTTCTGCTTTTCTGCCAGATATTTGTTTTATTTTGCTAATTTTGTGTCCAGATATTCTTTTAAGGTTCCAAGATTCTCGTCGCTGTACAGCTGGTCGGCGGCGTGTTTGTAATTGTGGAAAAGCTTGTATTCTACCTTGTCTGCACCGATCTGTTCTGTGAGAAGTTCGTTCAGGCGCTCGGACTGCAGGTAGGGGACGCTTAGATCTGCATCACCGTGCCAGATCAGCACGCTTGGGCTGTTTTCCGGGGTAAGGTTCTTTTGGATATAGTACAGGGGGCTGTAGGTATCTTTTTCCTCCTGGGTAAGGGTGTTCACATCCTTACGCATCCAATAAGATTCCACATCATTATAGCCAGTATCCTTGATGGCATCGGTAAGCCACAGACCGGATGCCCACTGAACTACTTTCGGGATTTTCAGTTCCTTATAATCTGCTGCCTGGGTTCCGAATTCCATGCAACCGTAGTAGTTCAGGATTACCTGTACTTCACTGGAAACCGGATTATTCTCATCTTCTCCGATGAACGGCACACTATTGAATTCTTCGTCATTGGAAGCACCACAGATCACGGACAGATAGCCGCCTGCAGATTCTCCCCAAATAGCAAAACGCTCCGGATCGTATCCATATTTCTCAGCGTTGGCACGGAGGAAACGGATTGCGGATTTCACATCCTCCACCCCTGCCGGGAATGCAGCTTCCTGAGCCAGCCGATAATTGATGGAAGCACATGCATATCCATGATCACGGAAATAGCGGTACATCAGCTGTGCCTGTCTGGACTGGCTGTCATTAAAGACAAAACCGCCGCCATGAACCATTACAATCAGGGGCATTGGTTCATCACTGTCCGGCACATATAGGTCCAGATAGTCATTTTCGGATACTTCGGAATACTGCAGTTTCTCGTAAGATTTTCCGCCATCCCACTGTGTGGATTCATCCAGTTTTACAGATGGAGAATAGACATTATGGAAAACCACACGGACAGCCTCGTGATTGTAACCCAGTATTCCCGCAATAGCTGCAAGGCAAATACCGCCTATAATAAGACCTTTTTTCTTCATTTCATCAACCTCTTTTCTTATTAGAAAACAGGTTTACAAGTCTCTCAACCGTAAACCTGTCATTTCATTTATTCACATGGAATTTCGGCTACATAAGACCGTGTCTCATCTGTCACTGTGACCTTCACAGGGCCGTTTCCATCTGCCTGTACAACCGCCATGGCCTCACCATAATAAGTTGCCACCGTATCATCTGTATAGTTGCCTTTTACGTATGGTGCCGGACTGCCAAGGCCTTTCAGGATTCCGTTTTCTACTGTCACCTTCAGGTTGTGCTTTTCCATCGGCTTCCAGATACCCTTTGCATCTGTGTACTGCAGCTGGACGAAAGCAAGTCCTTCTGGCTTCACGGATTTCTCTTCCGGTCTTACCTGAAGAATGGTTTCTTTTTCAGCGGTCTGCAGGGAATAGCGGTTGATTTCTTTTCCTTTTTCATCGTAAGAAACAGCCGTAATTTCGCCATCCTCATAGGTTGTGTTAAAGTTGGCGCGGCATTTTTTCACGTTCTTTTTGCCAACACTCTTGCCATTGATAAACAGCTCAACCTGAGCAGCTCTTGCATAAACCTCAACCTTTGCAGGCTCCCCGCTGCAGCCGCCCCATGCCCAGCTCTCCAGTGCTTTGGTCAGCTGCCAGCCAGTGAGACGAAGCTTTTCTTTCTGGTAAACAGGGTCTACTGCGATGAACGGGCCTGTCTCTCTTTCGAAAGCAACTCTGGTGTAGGCTGCCTCCGCACGAGGCTTTCCATTCAGGTCGATTCGGCCGTTTCCGCCAGTCATTCTGGTTGACGGATCTTCAAATTTATAGTCGGAATACTCGGCTGCGCCGTCTCCAACTTCACCGATATAATCCCAGCCTGCCCACACGAAATCACCGATGATTCGCTTGTTTTTCTTGGCAATTTCCCAGAAGCTGTATGCATCCTTGCAGAAGGTTTCGCTTCCAAGAATCAGACGATTAGGATACTTCTTAAGGTCATGCTTGTAACGGAAAATACCGTAATTGTAGCCTGCGATATCCATGTTCGCATAGGCATCCCTGGTCTTCAGATCACATGGATAAAGGGTGGCGCCACACTTCATGAAGTAGTCACCTACCAGGCAGGCGAGGGTATTGTAAAACTCACTTCCAACTGGTTTTTTCTTCTTTTCGGGCTTCGCAGCGGCTGCTTTCTTAGCCTGCTCTGCAGCGAACTTTTCTGCGTTCTCGGCGCTTTTTTCTGCCTTATCATCACTGTAAACTCCAAGTCCGATGGAACTTAAGAAGTTGAAGAAAATGTTGATTCCGCAGGTTACCGGGCGAGTGGAATCCAGGCTGTGAAGGTAGTTTGTCATCTCTCCGGTAAGGGCAATTCCTTTCTTCTGGGCGGTCTCTGCTACCTCATTTCCAGTGGAATACATGATGACGCTTGGGTGGTTGAAATCCTTATCCACCATATCCTTTAAATCCTGTTTCCACCAGCCGGCAAGCTGGTTTGCGTAATCATATTTTGTTTTGTGGATGTACCAGACATCTACGTATTCGTCCATCATCAGCATTCCCACACGGTCACAGGCATCCAGAAGTGCCTTGGAACATGGGTAGTGTGCGGAACGGACTGCGTTGTATCCATTTTCCTTGAAAATACGCATTTTTCGCTCTTCTGCTTCTGGATATGTACATGCGCCAAGCACACCATTGTCGTGGTGGAAGCATGCGCCGCGAAGGATTACGCGCTTTCCGTTAATGGTCATACCCACCTGCGGATTCCATACCAGTTCACGGATTCCGAAGGTTTCGGTTACTTGATCTTCACCAAATACTGCTTTGCAGGTGTAGAGGTTCGGGTGCTCCGTATCCCAAAGCTTTGCGTTTGGAACATCCAGCAGAAAGACTGCCTGATATTCTTTTGCAGGCTTTTCGCTAGCTGCAGATGCATTTTTTGTTTCATTATTCTGTGCAGCTACTGCTTTACTTTCTCCAATCGCAGTCAGGACTCTTTTTCCCTCAAATTCAATTTCAAGAGAAACCTCACCTGGCGCGGAGGTCTTTACTGCAACTTCGATCTGTGCCGGATTATAGCTTAATGTGCGGATTTTTACTCCGTTTACAGGAATGTATTTCTCACCGCCAATATGCAGATATGCAGGACGATAGATACCTGTTCCTGAGTACCAGCGGCTGTTTGGCTGGTCTGCATTATGAGCAATTACTTTGACTTCATTCTCTTCTCCGTATTTGAAAAAGCCATCTGTATTTATGTAGAAATTGGTATATCCATATGGACGGCCTGCTACTTTTTTTCCATTTATGTGGACTTCAGCGTTATGGTAAACACCCTCGAATTCAATAAGGACTTTCTGATTCTCATATTCTTTCGGCACGGTAAATTTCTTGGTATACTCGTAATCTCCGCCGATGTACCATCCAATGTTTCCCTCACCGGTACTCTCCTGGGTACGCGGCTCGCTGAGCATGGCGTCATGGGGCAAAGTCACCGGATAAGCCGCCTCATCGCGGGTAAGGCACTTGCACATCCATCCTTTATTAAAATCAATTCTCTGCATACAGTAAACTGCTCCTTTCTTTTTCGTCAGACTTCTCTATCCTTTTCCAGCTTCCTCGCCAAGCGGACATATCTGCTTACGCAGACACCACTAAATCTGAAAGCCGATTTACTCCATTCTTAATCTGACTACAGTGTACCGTATTTCCCCGCCCCTGTGGCATGAAAAACGCGAACAGTACTTTTTTATACGCTAACTACCGACAGGAAATTTAGATTCAAAATTCATTTATCTATTTTGCACAAATTAGGTATCCTGTTTTTGTGCAAAACAATGAGGATGAAGATTTTCTCCATCCTCAGCATTAATATTCTTTTTAAATATGCCCAAAGCGGAAAACAGAATTAATTCTACACACTCTGCACTCTATTTTTCTGTAGCTGGCGTCAATCCCGCACACCATCTTTTCACTGTTTTCAACGGTATTTCTAATACATCTGCTATCTCAGTCTGCGGATAGCCTTTTGAAAACATCCGAAATACTTGTCTGCGACTCTTTTCATTCTCCCTTTTTCTCATCTCTTTCTTCATTTCTTTTCTCGTTGCTTCTCTCGCCTCATCCGCATACATTTGCATTGCTCCGTCCCATGCCTTACACACGTCTCTCACCTCCACGACATCATCATCTACTATGGTATACTGTTCCAGCAATATTGCCAGGAACCATCTGGTTTCCAGGCTTAGCTTTTGTATTTCGTTTTTGTTATCTTCTATGTATTTTTTCAGTTCTTCTTTCTTACGGCTGTGGCTCATCAGGGAAAAAATATCCCGCCATTCGGTGTGAAACAATTGGGGATTTTGCTCATGGATATCTGCCATGCAAATATCATATTCTGGAAGAAGGCTGGAAAACTCACCTACTTCTTCTGGTATCTCCATCATCTCCTGCAGTTTTTTCTTACTTTGCCACCGCTCTTCTCCCAGATAAAGAACCTGGTGGAAAACCGGCACTAATGGACGTCTTTTTCTGTGTTTTCCTCTTTTCCTGTTTCTCTTCCGGGATTTCAGCTGATCGGTATATTCTACACCGTCATATGTAAAACATCTTACTGGCATTTCATAGTTCGCCCTGCTTTCGGCTTCACAGGCCAGAAGCACTCTGCATCCTGGCTTATCATGCAAGCGGAGAAAGTCCCGTTCCCTTTCCAGATATATAAATTTTACGCCGTTTTCATCCGAACTCTTTATCTTATGTGTACTGCTGCCAATAGTCTGCAATTGGCATGAAACCCGTTTTTTCCTTTGTACTTCTTTCAAATAAGACGCTTCTATAATCTGCTTCCCTGCAAATAAAGTACCATTTACAAGGTCTGCGAAACGCTCATTATCCCTTAAATACTCCTGTAGTCCCTGGTCTTTTACACCCAAGTGCACCACCTTCTTTATTCTGCTTATTTCACAGGAATTATTTGCCGAACGGCCTGAATAAAATAGAAAACTCCTGAGATGTAAAATAAGCGTAGCATAAAGTACCGGGAGACGCAAGAACTTTATAAACCTTTAAGAGTTTGTATATCAATTATATTATTTTCATCTTATTTTCGCAACACAAAACACTATTTTTTAACATCCTTTACAGAAAAAGTCCGGCTGATTACTCGGCACGAAATAAGCAAGAACTTCGGCTTTGCAGAATTTTCTATTTCATAAAAAAATAGCATCAGCCAGCTCCCTAACCAATGCTATTTCTTTATATCCAATTTCTTTATATCCTATTTCTTCATATTCTTTTTATTCCACCGTCACAATCACTCTCTGATAAGCTACCGGATTGGTTCCGCCGCCGTCTACGCCTTCCATGATAATATGGATAGTGTCACCGGATTTGGCGTCTTCCGGAATTGTAAAAGTAGCTGTCTCCTGGTTTTCACCTGATGCTGTCACCTCAATGGCAACCGGATTTCCATCCTCATCTTCAGCTTCCTCATAAGTATCTCCATATGGATAATGATACCAACGGAAGGTTGTAGTATCACCATCCGGATCCACTGCAGTTCCGTTTAACGTAATCTCGTCTCCAGCTTTCGCAGTCAGATCGATTCCCTCTTCCACAGAAACCTCTGGCAGATGATTAGCATCCTCATACTTGTCGGTCACGCACCATTTCGCTCTCATGGCAAAATCACTCTGGATTGCGGCAATCCACTGCGCGATTCCCTTCTCATTCCCCTTGGCAGCCTGGTACAGACGCACATCCGGATTTTCATCATTCTCCTTCAGGGCGTATCTACCGTCCCATCCGCCATAAGACAAATCCTCAAGGCTGCGAAGCCCGTTAGGAATGGTCACAAACCATGCCGGGGAATCTCCCTCAGAAAGGAAATCATACTGCTCGTAAGCATGTCCAACCCAGAGCGTGTCATCTCCAAGAAGTGCCTCATTGGTACCATACTGATCGGTATCTGCTTCTCCTTCCAGATATGTGCCGTCACCCCAGGTCACATATTTATCCATCAGCGCACCAAGATTCTGCTCAATATTCTCCTTCATCCATGCACTGCTCAGTTTTTCTCTGGACTCATCGGAAAGCTCCTCAAGAGTCGCCCATCTGTAACCATATGCAAGAGTAGAACCAGAAACATCTACCATACGCATAGATGGCCAGTTCGGCTGAATATAGTTCAGATAGCAGTCATCCTGCATTCCCCATGCAAAAAGAATCACCTTTTCACAGATACGGTTGTAAAGCTCCTCCCAGCCATCCTGGTCTTTATACTCTTCCTCAATAGACATCAGCGCTCTTGCCACGGTATTGGCACCACCGCCAACCTCGATATAAAGGGGTCTGTCATCCTCTGCCAGAATCCGCTCTTTCACCAACTCTGATCCTTCTGTCTCCTCGGAAGTATCACTTACGTTTTTAATATTTCCCACTTTTGTGATGGCACGAAGATCATCCGGGGAAGGATAGTCCTCATCATGTATCTTCAGATTGTCATAAACCTCTGCATACGCATCCAGAAATTCATACATCCAGTCAGTTCCCATCCATCTAAGGGATTCTGTAGTATCATCCCCACTGTAATGCAGTTTGGAACTGGTCTGTACGATTCCCTCCAGATCAATGTCGTTAGAATAAAGCAGCGTATGAATTAATGTGTTCATATCGTCCACTTCCCCGTCCTGTGTAACCAGAAGACGAGGCTTTCCCTCTGTTTTCGGAAGTGCCGTAGCAGAATCCGCCGCAAAAACAGACGCAGGCAAACTCATAGTTCCAATAATAGTTCCAATCAGTACTGACAGCCATTTTTTCTTATGCATAATATTCTCCTTCTAAAAAAATTTACCCAGTTATCTTCTGCATTTTACCTTTACTTTACCACAACAAACATTTTTATGTTGTCCAATAATGACCAGATTTTTATCCAAAAATGACTTTTACATTTCCCATATGCAATGCCGTCACTCTTTCTCCTGCTCCTTCAGCCACACACCCAGCTGTCGTCTGTTTTCCTCAATAATTTTTTCCATCCCAGCCTCATCCAGTGCCTCCAGAAACTGATTCAGTGTCTTATCCGCATCCTCTGTCATTCCCGTTTCCAGCACCGGACGGTACTCATTCACCACTCTGGAAACCGCATCCACCTCCGCTGCAACCTGATCTGTCTGAAACACATAACCAAGTGTCCTGGACGGTTCGGAATCCTCAGAATAATTTTTCATGAAATCCCGCCAATCTGTGCCGTTTTCTCCAAACTGATACACCTTGTCACTGTCTCCATAACAGGTAAAATAACTGGAATACCCTACACTGCTGTTATCCTTGCCTTCTGGATATGCAATAGTCTTTTCCCCTGTTTTTACATAATCCGTTCCCTCTCTGCCATTCTGCAGAAGATTTGCCAGATCACTGTTTGTATAAATCAGGTTCAGCAATTCCATAGCCTTTTCCGGATTTTTGCAGGAGCTGGTAATTCCCCAGGTAAACTCCTGCACAAGAGAAGTGGTTGTCCGGTTAGGCGTCATTGCCACCAAAACTTCATCGAAATCCAGGCTCTTTTTACTGACCAGATGAAGGGTTCCCGTGGACACGCTTGTCCATTGCAAAAACATTTCCCCTTCATTAAACATAGACTGCGCATCCACGCCGCTGTACAAAGAATCTTCCGGTATATATCCCTCATCCCGCCACAGCTTTATTGTCCGGCAAAAATCACGGTATTCCTCAGAAGCATATGCATTCACAATTTCCGTACTATTCAGCGGGTCAAAAATCACACCATAGTTCATATCCCCGCCGAAATCCTCCACGTCAAATAAAGAAGTAAAGGCAGACGAATCCACATTCCCTGCATTGCCGAAAGAAATCAGATAAACGCCCGTGTTCTTTTCCTTTAGCTGCTTTCCGATTTCTGTAAGATTCTGCAATTCCAATTGTTCTGGAACCTCTATATGATATTTCTCCGCAAGATCCTTGTTATAACCAATTCCAGATGCCCTGCCCGGATTCAGATTTGCACACACAGCATACACTTTGCCATTTAAAGAAGTAACCTTCAGAAGCTCTCCTTCTTTTTCCTGAAGATCTTTGCCGTATTTATCCAGAAGATCATTTAACTCTATCAAAGTGCCGTCTGCTGCCAGATCAGACAATGATGTGGTAGTTCCTGTATTCACCAGATCCAGCCGCTGAATCCCCATTTTGGCTTTCTTCAGCATATTGGCATGATCTCCGATGAAGCAGTTTACGATTTTCACTTTACAGGAAATCGCCGGAACTGTAATTTCGTTGATCAGTTCTTCTACTGCCTCTGTGTCCGGATATTTCGCGCCCAGCGTCAGATTTTCGATGGCAATCTCACAAACTTCATCTGCTTCCCCATTTTCCAGCGGGGATATCGTTTCTCTGTCCTGGCAGCCCCAAAGCACTACCGCACTCAAAAGTGCCAGCCCGGCGCCCACCAGTATTTTTCCTTTTCTCATAGATCTGATGCCTTTCTGAATTCCCTGGGCGTCATGCTAAAAGTTTTCTTAAACAGTTTGATAAAATACCCGGAACTTGCATATCCCAGTTTTTCTGAAACGATTTCATTGTTCCAGTCTGTATTTCGAAGCAGTTCTTTTGCTTTTTCCATGCGGCAGTTTGTAACATATTCCAGCACAGAAATCCCGGTTCTTTTCTTAAACAGCCGCATCATATACTGGGCATTCAGCGCTGCATAATCCGCAATTTCCGTGACAGTCAACGTCTCAGAAAAATGTTCCTGGATATAGGGAATCACTTTCCCGTCAATAATATTCTGCTGCCCTTCCGGAAAAGAAGTTTTCATTGCATCTGGAAAAAGTTTTTTCTCTTTTTCGTCCTTCTGGAATTTTTTCTGTATTTTTTCAACAGCTTTTTCCAGAACTGCTGTCATTTCATCTGTATCAAGAGGCTTGATCAGATAATCGCTGCACCCAATCTGCATGGCTTTCCGCATAAATTTATAATCCGGATAACAGGTGAGAATAATACATTCTATATTTTCGTCATTCAGATCTGCTTTTTCCCTTACGCTTGAAATAAATTCAAGACCGCTTTCCCCAGGCATTTCAATGTCACAGAGAATCAGGGAAATCATTTCCTCTTTCATGATCTCCCGGGCCTGAACCGCGTTGTACGCTCCGAAGGTTTCCGCAACGCCAAGGACCTTCCAGTCTATCCCATCCTGAAGTGTTTTCACACACTGTTCTTCATCATCTACAAGCAATGCTTTGATTTCCATTTCCATATTTTTGGCACTCCTCGCTCTCTATATATCACTGCCTCTTTTGCAATAACTGCCCAATCATGATTTGATATTATGTTTCCTTCTGCTTCTGTAAATCCAGCAGAATGTCTACCACTGCACCAGATGGCTCCTGATTATAAATATGGATCACATACTTATCTCCATAAATTAGTTTCAGCCTTGCCACCGAATTTCGGATTCCTACACCCAATTCTTCTGAAACAATTCCTTTCTCAAGAAACTCCTCCACTGCATCCAGGCTGTCATCTGAAAATCCGGTACCATTATCCTTTACCTGAATGAGAATCTGGAATTCTTCCAGCTGTTTTACGTTTACCTCAATCTTTGTCAGCTCTCCAGGCTTCAGACCATGCTTTATGGCATTTCCCACAAAGCTTTCTATAATAAACGGCGGAATGGGCACAATCTTCATTGCCGCTTCGCAGTTTACCTCATAGTCGAACCCATTAGGGTAACGCATTTTCTGCAGTCTCAGATAGTCCTGAATGTGTTCCAGTTCCTGTCCCAGCTGCACGTATCTGGAATTTACATTCACAACATAACGGTAATATCCAGAGGTCAGACGAATCAGCTGCTTCGTTGTCTTTACATCATTTTCGCTGTAATTATAAATGGTATTCAGTGTATTCAGAATAAAATGGGGCTGAATCTGACAGCTCAAATACTGTAATTCTGTTTCTTTTCCAGCCAGACGGTCCTCATACATCTGGATCTTCAGGTTTTTGATGTGGTCCATAAGAAAATTAAACTCCTGGATCACAGCATCGAATTCCCGGCTGCAGTTCGACAGCTCCGGTATCCTGTAATCCAGATCACCTTTCTGGATAATATCCATACTTTTCTGAAGGTACGCCATAGGGGTCAGAATCCATAAATACAGGCAAATTCCGTACACCGCAAACAGCAGCAGAAAGACCGCTGCAAGGCCGGCAATTTCTCCTCCAACTGCCGGAAGCTGGCTTTCCAACGCCTGTTTTTTGATTTCTTTCACAAGATAAAAATCTGCCAGTTCACTGATGGTTCCAGCATAATACCAGCTGTCTTGTTCCTGGTCTTTATAAAGATTTTCTCCAAAAAACAGCCAGGCTTCTTTCTCCTCATCTGGTACCATCACCTGTCCATTTTCATCGCAGATCAGATATTTTTCTGCGCCTTCTCCATCTTGGAAATTCCCGGAGCTTTGCTGCAGATCTGCTGCAATATTTTCGTAAGAACTCCAGGCACCAATATAATAATTGTTGTAATCCAGCATGAAAAATAAATAAGCTTTTTCGCCGCACCATACTGTACTCCACTGGCTAAACCGGGATATGTAATCTTTGCTTTGCACCTGTTCTTTTACAAAATCCGAGACCTGAATGTCCTTCATATAATTATAAAAAACATCATTTTCCGGATAATATACAAACACAGTAAACCCGGAATCCATATCTGCTGTCTGACTGTTGATTTTTTCCAGAACTCTCTGGTTCGCAAGCCAGAATTCCGAGTCCTTTTCCTTCGCTGATGCAATATGCCGGAAATCCCCATCATCCATTACCAGATTAATCAGGCTGTTTCTCAGGAATTTCAGCTGCGTATCAATTCCTGACATTTCAATTTCCACATCAGACTGCAATTGGTTTATTTTTTCATTTCTCGCAGACTCCCTTTCCCGGATTCCTGTAAAAAGAAGCGCTGCGATCACTGGAACCGCAATGCACATGGTTACCAGAAAAAGCCTGACATTCAGAGATATTCGTTCTTTCAATTTTGGAAACTCCTGTAAAAAATAAATTCGTGGTACACTGCCTGTTCACATTGTACCACGAATTTGAGATGTTCAGTTATTCAAATTAAAAATACTCACTCAGGCAACCGTCACCATAACCTGTGCATATCTTGTCATCACTGCATCTGCATTGTCCTGAACTCTTAAGGTAAGGCAGAAGCAGTCACCGGAAGCTGCGTCTTCTGGAATAGTAAAGGAGCCTTCTGCGCTATCTGCTGTCCAGTTATAAATTGTTTCATCTTTTCCGCTATATACACAGCCTGTTGGCTCTGTACTCCAGGTTGCTGTACAATCATCCCCGTCAGGATCACTGACTGCTGCCGCAAAGGAAACAGTCTCTCCCGGTGCCGCGGTAAAATCTTTTTCGTCCATTTCTACAACTGGCGCATGGTTGCAGTTTTCATAGGTATTTACACACCAGTCAGCACGTGCAGCCCATTCAAGCTGGAAATCCAACAGGTATGGATTATATTTCTCAATATTGTTTGTCTCCGGATTTACATACTGTCCGGGAACTACACCGCCGGATAATGTAGACAGGTATCCCGCATCCTCTCCGCTGGCTGTGTAATAAGAATATCTTCCGCCATAGCTTCCGAAGGCACCATTTTCAAAACCACGGAGTCCGCAGGAATACAGACCGATAATGCCAGAGCTGTCGCCCTCCGCAATAAAGTCATAATCGTTATATTCTTTCTCGTAAACGATATTGGTTTCCCCGAACTGATACTTATCTTCTTCATTTTCCAGATGCTGTCCGTCATTAACCAGCTTGTAGACTCCCATCAGAGAACCGTGATCAAACTTGATATTCTCCTTCAGCCAGTCAGCCTGGAATGTGTAAAGTGCATCTGCCTGTCCGTTGATTGCAGTTGAGTATCCGGCATATCCGCAATTGCCAGATGCCATTACAAGATCCGGATATTTGTCTGCGATATAGTCTGTGAATGTAAAGTCCTGTCCGTTTCCGCTTATAAGGACCTTGTCACACACCTTCTGATAAATTTCATCCCACTGGTCTGTCTCTGAATATTCATCATAGATGGAAAGCAACGCTCTTGCCACGGTGTTAAAGCCGCCCCAGGAAAGAATGTAAAGGCTTCTTTCATCATCATCCAGAATTGCCTCTTTGATCAGATCAGAGCCTTCTGTATCTTCCCTCACATCTCCCTCAAACTGCACATTTCCGATTTTGGTAATGCTGGTCAGATATTCCGGGGTAGGATAACCTTCCGCATTCTGAGACAGATATTCATAGGCTTCTGCATATTCATTGTTTCAGAGATTGGAAAGCCAGTCAAGCGGCTGCGCACGGAACTCAGTCATATCCAGAGCTCCTTCTTCCCGGTTCTGGATGTGGTCCATTACCTCTCCCTGGGTATGCTCGCCGTCTCCGGTAAAGTGGCAGAAAGATCCGGACACCACGATTCCAGCCAGATCAATTTCATTAAAAAACAGACTCTGGTGAATAAAGGAATTCATATCATCCACTTCCAGGTCAGAAGTAATGATAACCCTTGGTTTTCCATCCTCTCCCAAACGGATTTTTTTCTCCTGCGGAGTTGTAATGACTTTTCTCTCTGCCAGCTGCTCATCAATAGGCTTTACGATTCTTCCTGCCTGTGCCTGCACACTTGTGCCAACCAGCATAACACCGGTCAAAAACAATGCTATTATCTTTTTCTTCATATTCAATGTCCTCCTTTTACCGCTGCGGTAATCCTGCTGACCAGGAATTTTTCCCTTTGCTGTAAAAAGCATAGCATATGTTTTTTTCTGCATGTTACCCGATTATGACCAATTTATCGCTCGAAACTGACTTTTTCTAAATTCGAAGCGTACTGAGCAAAAAAGCACTGTCATAGAACTTTAACTTCACATGACAATGCTTTTATTCACTCATATCACTAAATATTCTCAAATATTACAGGCTTGTTTCCAATTTCCTGCACTCCCCATTCACCTTCAGCACACCGCCCTCGGCGTTTGTCTCTACCTTCAGGTCTTTTCCGTCCCAGGTAAGGTGAACCTGGCCGTCTGCTACAGGAAGGGTGCAGTCGAAACTGTCGAAGAATTCAGTGTGAGGCTCCAGCTCGAATGCCTTTCCGCCAACTGCGGTGAACTTCAGGCCCATAAAATATTTCGCCAGGAAATAGATGGGGCTTGCGGCCCAGGCGTGGCAGAGGCTCTTGCCGAAGCGGTCGCCGTACATGTCATACTGCTCTTCCACTGGTGCCTTGGGGTCGAACTCTTCCCAGAAGGTTACCGCGCCTCGTTCCAGCATGCCGCCCCAGTAGCTGCGCATTTTGTTCAGCACGAACTCCAGATTTCCGGTCTGGCAAAGCATATCCAGTTCAAAGAAATTGAAGTACGGTGTGGTAATCGCCGGAATGGCATCATTCTTAATTACATTCTCCAGAATTTTCTCCTGCTCTTCTGCTGTTGCAATATGGAACAGAATTGCAAAAATATTGGCATGGCGAGTCACATTTCTCTTGCCGGATTCAAAGGAATCAATAAATGCGCCCTTCTCCTGATCCCAGTAGAATTTACGGATCTGGCTGATCAGCTTCTCATACTTCTCAGTGTATTCCGGATTTTTCTCCCCAAGGGCATCACTTACCTTCGCCATTGCCTGCCAGCATGCAGCAAACAGCATCTGCTCTGCGCAAAGGGCGCCTGTCTTGTCCATGTCTGCCCAGTCAATGTAGATCCAGTCGTTCTCTCTTCCCACAAGGAAACCGTTCTCATCCAGCTGTCCCTCACAGAACTCCATAAGAGAGCACATTTTCGGGTAAACCTGACGCACGAATTCCAGATCTCCGTACACTTCATAATGATAGAGCACGCCCAGAACCCAGAACAGGGAATAGTCCATAATGGTATTGATATGTCTGGTCATTGGATCATTTCCGCGAAGCGCCAGAAGGGTTCGCTGGTCAATATCCGGATCTGCCAGCAGATACTGGTTTACGAAAAAGCTCTGGTAAGCATCGCCGGACCAGATCCATTTGTCACGCTTCACGCCATCCAGGAAAAAGATTCCGCTGCAGAGACGGAAGGTATGCTCTGCCACATCCCAGATTTTGTTCAGCTTCTCATCATTGCTCTTAAAGGAAGCACGCTTCGGAAAATCCACATACTGATAGAATGCGGTAATCTCCACATCCTCAGCCTTGCAGTTCGGAATAAACGCGAAACGTACTGCACAGCACGGGCATCTCTTTGTCACCGGATCCGTCTGCCAGCTGTAATAGCAATGCTCCAGATCAAGAGCCTCATCCTCAGACTCTCCGCAATAAACTTCTAAGCCGCACTCTGCATTTCCCGCAGCATTCTTTCCTGCGTTATTCTCTTCTGCAGTAATGCATCTTTCCTGATTATCTCCAGTCTCTTTTCGTTTGTCATTCACATAAACAGCCGCAGTCAGTTCTGTCTCAAACTCCGCCAGCACACCGCCGTTTACCTCTGTAATCTTCACCGGCCTGCACTCTTTCTCTGTATACTCCCAAACAGTGGGATTCTGCTCCGGCTTGGTGAAATACTTGCATACGCCAACCGGAACTGCAGGCTGGGAATAATCCTCGGCTGTCCAGGTCTTATCAGAATGAATCACTTCGCCCTGCACATAAGCGCATGGAAAAGCCTCTACACAGCCTGCATGAATGGAAATTCTCACCTTCCCGGGACCTGCTGTGATCTTCTTTCCAAATGGATATTTCTTCTCTCCGTTTTCCCAGGTTACCAGTACGTGGCCCACTGCATTGGAAAATACGGTAAAGCTAGTCTCCTGCTCCAGTTCATAAACGCGGCGAAGAGCCACACGGTTGCGGAAGCCCTCGCTCTTCCAGAATGCCGGCCAGCCAAAGCCTCTCTCCACACGACTGAAATTCTGCTTCATAGCGTGATATAATTCAAAGTCTCCCGGATACCAGATCCAAAATGTGTTTTCCATTTTCATTTCCTCCAGATTTATTTGATCGTTAAATTACTTTCTGCAAATTTATATCTTCTTACATTGTAAAATGAAACCTGGAAAAAAGCTACAGCATCCCACGCTCAAAACCCTACAGATTACGTTCAGGCGGTATCCGATTCTGAATTTCCAATTCTATTTCTTAAAGAAAACAAGCAATGAATTATACAAATCTGCAATCCAGCAGTTATAGGCATGACCGCCTCCATCAAACACCACCCACGCCACATTTTTATCCAGGGAAAAGCGATCCGGCATTTTTTCCAGAACTTCATTCAGAAATTCTTCGTGATTTTCCAGGGAAAAATCCTCTGTTCCGTTTCCATTGTACCAATACTTAAAATCACAATTCCTATATTCCTCTGACTCCAGAATCTCCTTAAACGCTTCCACATCTGCCCATGCACCGGAGTAAGAGCCAATATAAGCAAACAGATCTGCACAGTGCATCATTCCGGAATTCACTGTTGTCTTTGATCCCCTTGACAATCCTGCAAATCCTCGGTGATCTCTTGTCTTTTGAAGCTTCGCCTCGCTTACATCTTTTCCTGCATAAGTGGAATAGGTGGATTCTACCAGAGGAATAATATCGTTTCGCAGCTCTTTCCAGAAATACATAGGCCACTGGTCCGCATAAGGATCCTTCTCATTATTAAACAGTTCCATTGGATCCATTTTCCGGTACCCCATCTCTTCTGTTGGAGAATAGTACGTTGGGGAAACCACAATCACAGGTTCACACTCTCCTGCTTCTATCATATTGTCCAGCATATTGCAGGTCACCTTTCCGGTGGAACTATCTCCAATCCAGTAATCCTCGAAGCCTCCGGTTCCATGAAGCAGATAAAGTATGTCATATTCCTGATTTTCATCATATCCGTATGGAAGATATACATTCACAGATTTCTCAAGCATAATATTGCTTTCTCCTGTGACCGCCTCCAGTGCATAGGAATGACAGGTATATGTCAATGTTTCGACTGTCCCCTGTTCCTTACATTCTTCCGCATATGAAGGATCCAGCGGAAGGCTTGTAATAAAGCCTCCTACCCCCGGATTTACAGTACTTTCCTTTGCACAGTCCTGCTCCCAGACAGTGCTTTCCTCTTTAGTATCCTGTGCCAGAACGGTGCTTCCCCCTGCAAAAAGAAGCAGAAAAAACAGAGAATGTCTCAATAGTTTCTTTGTCTTCATATGTCTCCTTTCCAAAAGAGGCCAGCGCATTATCTGCGCCAGCCTCTCATTATAAACCGATTTTATTTCGCAGCGTTTTCAGCTTCTGCTGCTTTCATTTTCTTTCTCTTAAGAAGAGCACGTACCAGTACAAGAATTGCAATCACGCCGATTACAGCACCAGCTGTTACATTGACCTTCATGAAGAGCTTATCCATATTGGATTTTCCGCCAACCGGATTCTCATCTCCTGCATATGCACCACTGTTTACAATTGTATACATGATGTTTTTGCATGCGTTGCGCATTGCCAGTGTTCCTGTTGCGCTCTGATTCGGGAACTGATTGGATGCTGCATTGCCATATCCAAGCATCAGGTCATTTCCGTTTCTTACACAGTTCTCGGAAATCATGTATCCATAGGATCCGTCATAGTCTGTGATTGCCATGCCACGGAATCCCCACTCATCACGAAGAACGGTCTGAAGCAGGTCAGAGTTTGCACAAGCCGGAACGCTTCCAAGCCAGTTATAAGATGTCATCACAGCCATAGAGCCGCCCTCTAAGCCTTTAATACAAATTTCAAACGGTTTCAGGTAGATTTCTCTCATTGCCTGCTCAGAAACAAAGGTAAGCAGGAAGGATTCACGGTTTGTCTCCTGATCGTTTACTGCGAAGTGCTTAACATATGGATATACACCCTTGCTTACTGCACCATTTACCTGGTTCATAGCCAGATATCCGGCAAGTACGCCGTCCTCTGAATAATACTCGAAGTTACGTCCTGCAAATGCGGAACGATGTGTGTTCATAGCAGGTCCGTACCATCCATAGTTCTTAACATCTGAGAACTCCTGACCCATAGATTCTCCAACCTCACGGGCAAGCTCTTTGTTCCAGGTCTGTGCAAGCAGTACCTCTGTCGGGTAAGAAGTACCATAGGTCTTGGTTACGAAGTTGTTCAGACCGGCAGGTCCGTCACAGTCAGATGTTGCGATCTTACCAACAGATGTAACCTCTGCGGTCTGCCATCCACCAACATTGATCATGGTAGCCATATCTTCGTAAGTAAGCTGATCGAGAAGCTCATCCCATTTTGCGTCATCATAATCCACGCCTCTCAGATCGAAGAGGGTAAGACCATTGTCAGCACCAAGAGTCGGCATCTTATCATCTGCGTTGTCATATTTGGTGCTGTCATAAATACCAAATGTGTTTGCTTCTACTTCTGCGCGAAGCTCATCAGACATCTGTGCTGCTTCTGCTGTAGGTGCAGCCCAGGAAGCTCCGGCATTCTTGAAGCCGTCTGCTCTGGAAAGCTGGATGAAGTCACCCTGTGTATAATCTTCAAATACGTTTACCGGAGCAGTCTTGTCTGTAGAACGTCCCTCTGTGCTGTAATCGATGTCCTCGTCTACTGTAAAGGTTTCTTCTGCAATTACAGTATGGGAATCAGAACGAACAGAAATTGTATATTCGCCTGCCTCCAGGATATATCCGCCGCCAGCTACTTTGATCTCACTGGAGTCATAGGAAGCCATGTCCTCTTTTGCAATCTCAAAGGAAAGTGTCTGGGATTTTCCAGGCTCCAGTGTTTCTGTTTTCTCAAACTGAACAAGGTTTACAGATGCTTTTTCAATACCACCGTTTGTGTACGGAGGAGTATAATAAACTTCTACTACATCTTTTCCGGCAACATCGCCTGTATTGGTTACTTCAACATCAAAGGAAACGGTATCTCCATTGTCCTTGAAGTTTGTCATTGTCTTATCAAAAGTTGTGTAGCTTAAACCATATCCAAATGGATACTGCACGCTGCTTTCGTAGTCAATCAGACCTTCCTCGGCAGCTGTTTCATAGAATTTATAACCAACATAAATTCCCTCTACATAATTTACGAAAGAAACATTTCCCTTGTAGGAAGAATCTGCTGCAAGTGCCTGTGCTTTCAGATCATCTACGTTTGTGTATGGGAAGTTTCCGATATTGTTAATGTAGTGTGTGGAAAGCAGATTCTTAACATAAGTGTCTGCTGTTTTTCCGGATGGGTTTACAGTACCGTTCAGGATTTCACCAAGTGCTGTGAAACCAGTCTCTCCGGCTCCAGGAGCAAGGATAACAGATTTGATCTGCTCATAGTTATCAACCCAGCCAAGCTCCATTGTATTGTTTGCATTGATTACAACGATTACATTGTCAAATTCGGAGCAAACCTTTTCAATCAGCTGTTCTTCTGTTACAGAAGGCTCCAGATAAGATTCGCCCTCTTCGAAATCATCATAAGAACCGTTGTTTGTATAGGTTGCATTCATGTAACGCCAGTTTGCAGGTGCATTGGAGGTTGCAAGTCCCTGATTGTAAGTGCCGTTGATAACAGCGCTCATGTTGGTAGGAAGGTCTGCACCCTCACCGCCAGGACGTCCAAGTACAACCATTGCGGTATCAGAGAAGTCTTTTGCTTCGTTCATGATATCGTCTGTGTAATGCTTCATATTTGGCTCCGGCAGTGACCAGTCCTGAGCGGACATGGAAATAGTCGGACGCTCTGCACAGTATTCTGTGTACATATTGGAAAGTGTTTCATTTGTTTTATAGCCTGCATCCTGAAGAGACTGCAGAATGCTCACGTTTCCATCAGAATGAGATCCGGCAGAACCGGTTCCGCCATAAATCGGGCAGGTGGAATCCCAGCCAAATACATTCAGGTTTGTTACATCAGAAGATAACGGAAGAAGACCATCGTTCTTTACAAGAACCATACCTTCTTCTCCTACTTTTTCAATTGTGTCTTTGCTCTGCTGGATTGTCTCCTCAGAGAATTCTGCTTTTGATGCATTCAGGAAACCTGAAACGTTTGCATACATCGGACCATAGCAAATGGAATTCACAATGATCAGGATAGCAGTAAGAAATGCCATGAATGCTTCAAGACGAACTGCACAGCGAAATCCCTTTTTCGCAAAGTGAGCAAGGAACATCACAGCTACCAATACAACAACTGCGGCAATAATTGCATAAATATAGCCTTCCAGCTGTGTAAGGTAAGAGATGAGATCCGCTTCACTGACACCGAGATTGTACAGGGTTGGTCCAAGAAGCTTTACTAATAAATCAACCATTTTTCTCCTCCTTCATTTTATCCACGCGGCCATAAAAATATGGCTCATTGGCGGTTGTTACTTTTAACTTAAATTTTACCATAAATTCGTATTATATAGGACTTTACTTCACAAATTGTTGTGTTTTTGCATGAATTGTCTGCGACAGCCAGCCAAGCATCTGCTTTTCGATTAAACTGTTATCTTACGTAAATTTAAAGCCCGGCAAAGATTTCTCTCTGCCGGGCCATACTAAGCATTGACCAAGGCTTAGCTTAATATTTTATTTATTTGTTTGCTGCTTCATATGCAGAGTAATCAAAGTTCTGTACCTTTGTAAGAGGCTCTGCTGTATATTTAGCTGTACGGTCATCATCGATCTTTCCGGACCAGTTAAGACCAAATGCAAAGTCATAAGTATTTCCTGCTGCATCTGTGTAGCATTCCATATCACGAGGAACATCCTCAAGCTGAGCTTCAACAGCTTCCATGTTTACAGGCTGCTGGAATACAAGGAGACCAGTTGGCTCTGTCTGTCCAAGGATAACTTCTGCTACAATGTCCTCACGCTGCTGGTTGTAGTTTACAAGGATTACGTCTGCAAGAGGCTCAACCTCATCCCAAACCATTCCACGCTCCATCTTCATGGAAACGATTACCGGAACATCACCTGCGTTCTCGTTTGCATACTGAAGAGCTTCCAGATCGCCATAGTTTGGAACTTCGTGTGCTGTTACGCCCTTATAAGAACGGTTCTCTTTTGTTCCGTCTTCAAGAGTTTTTCCACCGATGGAAACTTCACGAGCTGTATCAGCTGTGTACTCGCCATACTGAAGAGATGCCGGATACCAAACCTCCTCAACATCATCAGCAACCGGCTCGCCGCCGAATGCGCCTGACATATGAGACTCATAGGAAGGAGCATATGCATTTGTCATACCAACAAGTACATAGTCGCAAGCTGCGATCTCGTCTGCTGTTGCACGTGTAAGGTCATCTTTGGTATAAGTTGCATTTCCTTCAGCGTCTGCCTCACCGGTAGGATCGCCAAGGGTATCTGTTACAACATTGAAGTACTGGCTAAGCTTGTCAATATCCATTCCCGGAGTCCATGTTGGAGTTCCATCAGCAATACCACGCATCCAGGTTGCGCTCCATCCTGTGTTGTATACATATGGTACGTATACGGTTGGTTTCTCAGAAGCAGCACCGTCAGCGCTGATTGTTCCGTCGTTCTTAAGCATAACGATGGATTCTCTCTGGCCTTCTTTTGCGAAGTCGCTGGAGCCGTCTGTTGTGATGATTGTATCAGCATAAGCTGTATCTACATATGGGTTCTCGAATGTGTTAAGGTTCATCATTACAGTAACGAATTTCTCTGTTGCTGCACGCATGATCTCATCAGCTTTGTCCTGGCCGTCACGGTCAACAAGAACACCATAAGCTGCCTTTGCATTGTCGATATCGCTGTATCCGCCAAGAAGGTTTACACCATTTTCCCAGCTTGTTGCGATACGGTCAGCTTCTTCAAGGTCTTCAGCTCCCCAAACACCAGCGAACTGATATACACCCCAGTCAGTGATCTTAAGGCCATCGAAGCCAGCCTCATCAAGCATACCGTTCAGATATGTATTGTAAGCACCAGCCCACTCTCCGCCGTATGGGTTTCCGTCAGCGTCAACATCAATACCATACTGTGTCATGATACCTGTGGAGCCTGTTTTTCCAGGAAGGTTGAATGCACCATCAAAGAATGTGATCAGCTGTGCTTCCAGATTGTTTCCTGGGAATACTGCGTAACGTCCGCCATTTGCATGGTCATCACGTCCGCCTTCTGTGGAACCGTCACCAGAGAAATGCTTTGTGAAGCAGTATACGGACTCATCGCCCCATCCAAGGTCTTCACCGTTCTCATCATATGTGGACTGCATTCCATTGATATATGCGGTAGCAATGTCAAGTGTAAGCTGCGGATCCTCACCGTATGTGCCGCCTGCACGATACATGATCGGGGAAGCGATATCAACCTGCGGTCCGAGAAGTGCATTCACACCAGCTGCACGATATTCTTTTGCTGTTTCCTGGCCGATTTCAGCTGCAAGCTCTGTATCCATTGTGGATGCCAGGGAAAGAGTCTCAACAAGACCGGAAATATTAGCCGGGTCAATGGAGATCATAGCCGGGATTCCGTAGAAGCTCTGCTCTGCAACTGCCTGAATTGCGTTTGCCCATTTTGCATGAGCAGTTCCGCCCTGTTTAATGTTACGGGTAACGCCACCGCGTCCGCCCTGCATCAGGTAAGTATAAGAACCATCATCTTCTGCAAGAGGCTCTGTTGTGAAATCGCCCCAGCCACCATGTGTCAGGACTGCTGCCATTTCCTCGCCCTGCATCTGGTTAACCAGATCAGCTGCACGCTCTTCTGTGGAAAGTCTCCAGTCCTCATATTTATCAAGCTCACCGTTCTGGTTCATATCCTTGAATGCATAGCCGTCAACTTCAAGAAGTTTTACTGCTGAATCAGCTGCCAGACCAAGAGTATCTCCATCTTCGTTCTCAACCTTGATCCAGCCGTCTTCTGTAACAGAGATTGTATATTTTGCATCTGCACTTGGAACGATTCCGCCAATTGCATCTGTTGCATCAGAAGCTGCCTCTGCCTGTTTGTATGGATCGTCTGCATTTGCTGCCTGCTTGTACGGATCATCTGTAGCTGTTGCTGCCTGCTTATATGGATCATCTGCATTTGCTGCCTGCTTATACGGATCATCTGTAGCTGCTGCCTGTTTGTACGGATCATCATCTGCGGCTGCTGCCTGTTTGTATGGATCGTCGTCTGCGGCTGCTGCCTGTTTGTACGGATCATCATCTGCAGCTGCTGCCTGTTTGTATGGATCGTCATCTGCGGCTGCTGCCTGCTTGTACGGATCATCTGCGGCTGCTTCAGCCTGTTTGTATGGATCGTCTGCAGCTGCTACCGGAACTGCAACGCCAGTTGCTGCCATACTTGCAGTGAGCATTAACGCCATCAAACGTCTGGTTCTCTGTTTCATATCTTTGTCCTCCTTTTTCTCAGAACATCTCTTTGTTCTTCGCTGTGACAAGAATATAACACAAATCAATTCATCCCTTACGTTTCTTGCACAAATTGTTGTTTTTTTGCATTAATTGTTAGAAGTCCCGGTTGGTTAGTTATGTCTTTTGTTTATTGTGCACATTTGTGTGGTTTGTTTTTTGTGCACTATTTCTAATTTCATTCATTTTGCAATTGTACTATGATGTTAAAAGGGCTGGCTGGTTTTTACCACTTGCACGCCCTGCGTAAACTATATATAATAGGAAAAAGCATGAACATAACATCTGATAAAGAATAACCAGATAACCATTTTTCACTCTGGTTTTATTATATTTATACGAACAGAAAAGGAAAAAATATATGATCAGAATTGCAATTGTGGAAGATGAAGAACAATACGTACAGCAGTTAACGGAATATCTTCAGGAATACCAGAAAAGTTCTAATGAAGAAATTGACATAACCGTATACCGGGATGGAGATGAGATCACTTCCAAATATAAATCTCAGTTTGATATTATTTTGATGGACATCCAAATGAAATTCGTAAACGGCATGACTGCCGCAGAAGAGATCCGCAGCGTTGATTCCAGCGTTGTCATTATCTTTATTACCAATATGACCCAGTATGCAATACAGGGATACAAGGTGGGGGCTATGGACTATATTCTGAAGCCGATCTCCTATTTCGCATTCAAGGAACGCCTCAATCAGGCAATTTCCAAGCTGAAGCACAGAAGCAGCAATTATGTTGTAATTCCTGTGAAGGGCGGAATTATTCGTCTTGATACCTCCGATATCTACTATATCGAAAGCCAGGGACATAATCTGATCTATCACACCTGCACCGGAGTTTACACAGCCTCCGGAACTATGAATGCAGCGGAAGAAGCCCTCACAAGCTATGGATTTTCCCGTGGAAACAAAAGCTATCTGATCAATCTGGCACACGTAGATGGAATCCAGGACAAATGTGCTCAAGTCAAAGGCGAGAGCTTGCAGTTAAGCCGCCCGCGCCAGAATGCATTCCTTCAGGATCTTACCAAATATTGGGGAGAAAATTAATATGTCACCATTATCCATATCTCCGAATATACCAAGACTTTATACTGCAATTGCAGAGTGGCTGGCCTGTATGATGTGTCTCCGGGAAGTGAAGCATCGTGTGAATACCAGGAGGTTCGTACTTATTTCCATAGGAATCTTATTCCTACAATCTGTTTTTCTTTATCTAACTCCAGGACTGGATGATTTACTTTGGATCTTATGTATGTCAGCTGCCGGACTTATGATGTATGCTTTTATTTATCTGTGTGCAGATGTAAACTGGCGAGATGCCGCTTATTACACCATACGCTCTTTCGTAATTGCAGAATTTGTTGCTTCGTTTGAATGGCAGGTGGATCTGTTTTTCCATCCAAATGTTCCACTTACTCCCACCCCCACAGGAAGCAGTCTTCTGATTCTGATTGTTTGCTATACCATTCTTTTTGGGATATGTGAGCGATTATACAGCCGCTACCAATCAAAGGAACAGGCCTTAAATATTACTGGCAAGGAACTGGCTTCCTATGTCATTATCGGACTGGCTGTTTTCTGCATGAGCAACCTTGGATTTGTAGCTCCTGATCTTCCTTTTTATGGAAATTACTCTGACCAGATTTATAACGTAAGAACCCTGGTGGATCTGGGAGGCGTTGCCATTATGTATGCTTACCATGTGCAGCGTATGGATCTTCGCGTGCGTTATGAGCTGGAAAGTGTCCAGAATCTTCTTCACAATCAGTATGCACAGTATAAGCAGGCCCGTGAGGCAGTGGAATTGATCAACTACAAGTATCACGATCTGAAGCATCACATCATTGCCCTGCGTGCAGAGGAAAATATGGACAAGCGCAATGCTTATCTGAATCAAATGGAAGAAGAGCTGAAGAATTACGAGGCACAGAATAAAACCGGAAATAATGTGCTGGATGTTATGCTTACTTTGAAGACACTGTATTGCCAGAAGCATGGTGTTACCATGACCAGCGTTATTGATGGTACACTTTTTGATTTTATGAATGCGATGGATATCAGTTCTATTTTTGGAAATGCGCTGGACAATGCTATAGAATGCGAGCTGAAGATTCCAGATAAAGAGAAAAGGCTGATCCATATTAATGCGCATGCCAGAAAGAACTTCCTGATTATTCTGTTCGATAATTATTATGAAGGGGATATGAAGCTGGGGAACGGGCTTCCGGAAACTACCAAAAAGGATGCGCAGTTCCATGGGTATGGACTGAAAAGTGTGCAGTATACTGCTCAGAAATATGGCGGCGCGGTGGATGTGAGCGCCAATGATCATTGGTTTCATTTGAAGATTTTGATTCCAATGCCGGCGCAGACGGAGACGGCGAAGGCGGGTTCGGACGGAGCTGCTGAAACAGTGAACACAGTTGCTGCGACTGCAGCCACAGAGACAACGAAAGCTGCTGCAAATACAGCCAGGGAAAAAAATAACAATACTGCAATATAACAATACAGCCAGAAAGCACTTCTATTTTTGAAGAGATTTCTGGCTGTAGTTTTTTGTGAACAAATTTTGCTGCTTGTCTTTCGTCTACTTTGATATCTTTAAGTTTGGTCTGTTTTATTATCTTGAAAACCCCACCTGTGGGAAATTGGCTTCATTATTTCCTACAGCACAAATCCTGCGGCACTTTTGCCTTGTGCGTGAATATCCAGACAACAGTCTGCCACATGCTCCTGGTTTAAATCCAGGGAATAATTCACCTTCATATCAAGGCGGCTGTCGCTCTCTTTCAGTTCCAGATTGGTAGCGGAAATGCCCATTTCCAGGGTTCCAAAAGAAGTCGTGTAGAACGCCATGTTGCGCTTGCCCTGTTCAAATACCATGTGGGTATTTACCTGGCCCTTCTTGCGAACTTCCATTCCTTTCGGGGAAATCTTGATATAATTTACTGTGGGATCTCCGTGATCCTCCAGCATTTCCTCATAACGAAGATAGTGGCTGCCATTGCGGAAATAATACTCTCCCGGAACCACAATCTCAATCGGCTCATCCCCTTCCGGGGTGTCCATCATATGTAACCCTTTCACATGAATTAAAACTTCTTTTTCCATGATTTTCTATCCATTTCTTTCTAACAGTGCAATCTGAATTGAATTCAGATTCGTTTTCTTTTGTATAATTACCTAAGCTTCTGCTAATAGTATTGATTCCAGGTTCTACATGTAGCTGTCAATATTTTTCAATATCAATCTTCTGTGTTTTCTCTACATCGAACGGCAGAATTGAGTTCGCAAAACCTTTGAATTTCTCCGCTAAATCGCTTACATAAAAGCGATATGGGAAATCGGACTGGCCCTGGCCTGTACTCTGCATATTCTGCTCCTTCAGAAGCTTTCCAAGCTCAAGAGCTGTCTCATATGCCGGATTCACCAGCTGAACACCCTCCCCCATGATCTGTCCAATAGTGGAACGAAGCAGAGGATAATGGGTACATCCAAGAATCAGTGTATCAATATCCTTTTCCTGAAGCTCTTTCAGATATCTGCTGGCAACCTCCACTGTCACTGGATCGTGTGTCCATCCCTCTTCTACAAGAGGAACAAACAAGGGACAGGGCTTGCCGATTACCGTAATCTCCGGGTCAATCTGCTTCAGAACCTTGGCATGAGTTCCGCTTTCAATGGTGCCCTCTGTGGCAATGACACCTACACGCTTGTTTCTGGTAACCTGCGCAGCTACCTTCGCACCAGCTTCGATCACACCTAAAATAGGAATATCAAATTCTTCCCTTACTGCATCCAAGGCAAACGCACTGGCAGTGTTGCAGGCAACTACAATCGCCTTCACCTGCTGCTCTTCCAGAAAACGGATGATCTGGCGGGAATAGCGAATAACAGTCTCTTTGGATTTGCTTCCATATGGAACACGGGCGGTGTCCCCGAAATATACGATTTTTTCTGACGGAAGATTCCGCATGATCTCGCGGGCAACAGTCAGTCCGCCGATACCGGAATCAAATACGCCTACAGGGGCGTCTCGGTCTATCTTCATTCATCTATCTCCAAATTCTATATTTCTTCCATTCTGTTCCCCCATTTTAACACCAAAGCACCGGGCTTGCAAGTATTTGTAAGCCCGGCACTAAACCATGTTTGTAAAAGCCTTTCTGCAAGATGTGCGTCACAATTTGTGGGAGATTTTGCCTGGATGAGGGCGTCGCAGTGGGCTACGACAACCGAATTCGGGTGAAATATACCGCAAAGTGGGGCGTGCAGATTGCCAGACAAAATTTAGCAATAGCATCATCACTTTACCAGATTCTGGAAAGTCTCCATAATCCAGAAATGAATTCTCGGCTTTGCTGCTTCTTTCTCATTCTCATCTGGATTCTCCATAAAACAGAACTGGGGATAAATGGTTCCCCACCAGGCGAGAAGCTCCGGGCTTTGCTTTTCATTTCCTATCACTGGGAAAATTAGTGAAGCAGACAAAATGGCAACGAATACATGATATTTTATTTTTCTTAAATACAACATAGGAATACCCCGCAAAATAAATTCTGCGATTGCGTTGCTTAGAGCATGTTTGAAAAAAGCTCTAATACCGCAATCGCTTATTAACAGGAGTATTCCCGGGATTCTGTGTCTGTATTCAAACTTTTAAAACACTACTTCCAATTCTTCCCCTTGAATTATCAGATCTGGTAATGCGGGAAGGGCGCCGCGGTCGTACATTTCGTGGTAAAGCTCTCGCAGGGTGACAGCCTGGCTTGGGCTGCCGTCTGGGTTATTTTCCAGAAGTCCCAGAAGGTATTCTCCCAGGGATGTTTCCTGGGGACTGCCCCAGCCTACCGCCTCCGCCGCATTGCTGCTGCGGAAAACATATACATTTTCTCCTATGGTGGGCTCCTGTTTCAGGTATTCCAGCACCTGTTCCCAGCGCCCGCCATCCAGAAGAGACTGCCCCAGTACCAGAATTTCAAGATGTCCCATGTCCAGATATTTCTCCTGGGTGCGGCTGTAAAGCTGCTCTATCTCCTGAAAGGAATCTCCACTAACTGAAGGCGCTGCATTTCCCTGGTCTTCTCCGTTTTTCTCCTGTCCGGTTGCTTTTGGCAAATCGGGCACGCCATAGGTCAGCTGAAATTTTCTATCTTCTATATCCGCGCCAAGAGCCAGCGGATACATCCGCTTCTCCGGCTCCACGCCGCCGCAGCCCGACAACGTAAAAAGCGATATCCCCAATATAATTACAACTACGCTGCACCTTCTTACATAATTACCTAAGTTTAATCCCTCTGCTGCTTTTTTCTGCCGAGCTATGTTAATCGAATTTTTCCCCCATCCTGCTCTATTTCTTTTTTTAAGATTACTGGGCTCTGCTTTTTTCTTCCACCGCTTTTTTCCCATTATAAAAAAGATGATCTGAATAATTAACATCCCTGGTACAAAAATGCAGCCCAAGTACATTTCAAAATAATCACGGATTCTAATGCCGCGAACTTCAGTCACCATGACAACGAAAACCAGCAAACCTATCCACACCCGCCCGGTCCCAAGCCCGGTCTTTTCCACAATTAAATGACCGTAATGCAGAAAACTTCCCACAGAGAACAAAAGACTGTACAGCAGAAATCCCATCCAAAGTACATCGAACCGCGCCAACACATTTCCTGGCAGGTCCGCGCCTGCAAGCAACGGCAAAATGGGGTAATTTTCATATCGCAGCCGTCCCCAGCCAAAGACTGCCGACAGAAGCAGCTCCGCGAGAATTAACAGCACTCCCAAAGTAACTACTGCCAAGACCACTGTTTTCCCGATACTTTTTACATTTCCTGAATTTCCTTTTTTCTCTACATGTTCTAATAAAAAGGGCAGCAAACTAAGCCCGGAAAATGCACAGATCACATAATATCCGCTCTGCAAAATTCTTCTCCCGGAAAATTCAGAGTTCCACAGCATTTCCTGGAAATACTCCCATCTTCCCTGTCCGGCTGACAAAAGCAGCATCAGCACAACCGCCACAAGCACCAGTCCGCCTGATACCTCTCCAATCCGCCCTCTGCGCTGGATTCCCCGGTGAGTACCAAGACTGCACACGATCAGCGCAATCACACACAGCCACACTTTCTGCACTCCCGTACCAAGACTTACGGATACAATCTCTCCCAGAAGATCCAGCAGAAACGCCGCTCCCAAAATGCAGTAAACAAGATAAAAAATCCCCATCAGCCGCCCCAAGATTTTCCCCGCAGTTTTACACGGATTGGCGAAAGCATAGCCCAGCCGAATAAGAAAAATTACATAAAACAAAAATACCGCAACCGCCAGCAAAGTTCCAGTCAATCCGCTAAGTCCCTGATTCCGCCTCCCACGGAAAAGGCAAAGCAAAAATGGCGCAATGAAGGCGATCACGATCTGCCGATAAAGCTGCCGCTGTGAAATCCGGTTATTCTCTGCAAATTTCATTCACTCTCGCCTCCGTTCTTACCAACCTTGCTTCTTTCTTTCGGATCTTTTTGACTTCCCGAATTATGTGTTTCCTCTACTTCATTCTTTCGCAGCTTTTCTTTTGCCCAATTTCCAGAACCTTCTTCTGACTCATTCTGTCCCTCTTCTTCCTTCGCAGATCTCGTCCTCCGCAGCCGCACACTTTCATCCTCTTTGGCATACATCGGCCTTTTCCACCTTTTCCGAAAAGGCACCCTCAGGATTCCTGTTCCCGTCCCGTTTTCCCTCTTATATTTCACAAAGGGAACCAGATAGGGCACCCCGAAGCTGAGAAGTCCCGCCAGATGAGACACTGTCAGATACACCCCGATCACAATTCCAAAAATCCCCAGATATCCCCCCAGGAACAAAAAGAAATATTTCAAAAGCCGAAAAGCCGACGCAAACTCCTCATTTGGAATCGCCAGCGAGCCAAGAGCTGTGATTGCCACCACCATAACCACAATGGGGCTGACCAGATTTGCCTCCACAGCTGCAGATCCCACGATCAGGCCGCCTACAATTCCCATTGCATTTCCCAGTGCTCCCGGAATCCGCACTCCCGCTTCCCGGATCAGCTCAAAGGACAATTCCAGAAGTACCAGCTCCGCAATACTGGAAAAAGGCACCCCTTCCCTGGCCTGGGCAAAAGACAGAATCATATTCGTAGGCAAAATCTGTGTGTGAAACCGGATCACCGCCAGATAAAGCCCGGGAAGCAAGGTTGCCGCCGCCAGTGCCACATACCGCAGTGCCCGGAGAAAGGACGCCATCTCAAACCGATTGTACCAGTCCTCACTGCTTTCCATAAAACTGTTAAATACGCCCGGAAGAACCAGCGCAGAAGGCGAGTTGTCACACAACAGCACCACTTTTCCATTCAGGATTTCCTTGGATGCCCGGTCCGGCCGCTCCGTAGTCTGATACTGGGGAAAAGGGGAAAACCAGGAATCCTCTGTCAGCTGTTCCAGCATTCCGCTATCCAGAATCCCGTCAATCCGAAATGCTTCCAGCCGTTCCTTCACCTGCTCCAGAAATTCCTCCCGCACCAGATCTTCCATATAGACCATCTGCACCAATGTATGGGAACGTTCCCCTATATAAAATTCCACCACCTTCAATCGGGTATCCCGAAGACGTTTCCGAATCAGGGCGGAATTGGTTTTCACGGAATCGGAAAAGCCCTCTTTGGAACCACGAAGCACCTTTTCCATTTCCACTTCCGTGACACCCATGCTGGGGTATCCGGCGCTGGAAATTTTCATTGCCTGGTCAAAGCCATCCATAAAGAACACAGCATCTCCAGAAAGTACCCCGGTGAACACCTGCTCCATATCCGTCAGCTTTTTCACATCTGCAATTCCCAGACTGTTATATTCCGCAAATTCCTGAATCTGCGCCGGCGAAATCTCCCAGAAGTGCCCGATCATTTTTCCAAGTGCGGAATCCTCCAGCATCATATTGGAAGTCGCCACCTCAATGTAAACCATCAGGCAGTCCACCTTGCGCTCCTCGCCGAGGCGCATCCGCCTGATCTGAATATCCCCGCAGTCCTGCAGGCGCTCCCTTACATGCTTCTCATTTACACGAATATCCTTTGAAATCATAACAATATTATCATTTTTGTTCATTTAAATCACCATATATAATTTCATAGTACACTGAAAATTAAGTATCTGTCATATTGACACAGGACGATTTTTTCATATACAAGATAAACTAAGAATGTGTTACAGCGACTACGACAATCTACATAGCCGTAATATATGGATATCCTGCAAGTCATTATGGTAATTTCCTAATATTTGCTGTACTACAATAAAAAAGAGACACCAGGTATCTCTCCCAGTGTCTCCCAATTATAAAATTCTATTCACTCTTCCGCTCTGATTGCCTGGATGATTCCCATCCTCTGGTTCTCCAGGTGCTCGAAGGACAACTCCTGCGCCTTCTTCACATCCCGGTTGCGGATTGCATCGGTAATCTCCTCATGCTCCTTCACCAGACGGTTTCTCGCCTCATCTTCTTTTAGATACTCCACACGGTACCGATAAATCTGCTCTCTCAGATTATTCAGCACCTGCATCAGACGCTTATTATCTGCTGCCCGGTAAATAGCCTCGTGGAAATTCACATCCGCTTCGGCCATCTTCACCAGATCACCTTCGGCTGTGCTCTTCTGGAAATCCTGTGCTGCCAGTTCCAGTTTCCGCACATCCTTGTCTGTCATATTGGCGCAGGCCTTCTCAATAGCCATATTTTCCAGAGTGATTCTTACCTCCAGAACATCGTTCAGATCCTTCTCCGTAATGTTGGCAACCTGGGCACCTCTTCTTGGGATCATCACCACCAGGCCCTCAAGCTCCAGCTTACGCATGGCCTCACGGATGGGAGTTCTGCTCACTCCTAACTTCTCCGCAAGGGCAATCTCCATCAGTCTCTCGCCCGGCTTCAGCTCCCCTTTCAGGATTGCCTGGCGAAGTGTGTTAAAAACAACCTCGCGCAATGGAAGATACTCATCCATATGCACTGTGAAATCACTTGTCATTCGTATTTCCTCCTAAAAGACTTCCGTCGCAAAAACAGTCTTGGCCAGCTTGCTTTCCCTAAGTACTGCTGCCGCCTGTTCCATCTTCTCTCTGCTGTCAAAAATTCCAAAAACGGTAGGGCCGCTTCCGCTCATCATTGCCTTGCGGGCACCGTGATTCTCCATCAGATCCTTGATTTCCTGAATAACCGGATACTTCCCGATGATTCCCGGCTCAAATACATTTCCCATTCTGGAAATCATTCCATCCAGATCACCTTCACGGATGGCAGTTACCATCCCGTCAATATCCGGATGCACTACGGCAGGATCATCTAGCTTCAGATTCTCGTAAGCTGTTTTAGTGGAAACATTTACTCCTGGCTTGCCTACCAGGACATAACACTGAGGAACTCTTGGAAGCCTGGTCAGCTTCTCACCGATTCCCTCTGCAAGAGCAGTTCCCCGCATTACGCAGTATGGCACATCTGCTCCTACCTTCACAGCGCGCTTCATCAGATCTTCCTCAGAAAGGCCGAGACCAAAAATCCGGTTCACTCCCACGAAAGCTGCTGCCGCATCAGAGCTTCCCCCAGCCATACCGGCTGCCACCGGAATGAATTTCTCCAGATTCATCGTCAGTCCCTCTTCAATATGAAATTCATCCATCAGCATTTTGGCTGCTTTATAGACAAGATTCCTTTCATCTGTGGGAACATACGGGATATTGGTGGTAAGCGTAATTCCCGGCTCTGCCTTTTTCTCAATTTCAAGCACATCATACATCTGTATGGTCTGCATGATCATGCGGACTTCATGGTAGCCGTCAGCGCGCTTCCCAACTACATCAAGTCCAAGATTTATTTTTGCAAGTGCACGTAATCGCATAATTCCCCTCCGCTTTTGTACTTTGTATACAATCTCTTACTTTTCTTATTGTAAAATATTTTTGTATTTTTTTCAATACATATGCGGAGGATTTTTGTTGGGGAAATTTATCATTACGCTCTGAAACGTTTGAAAAACAGGCTATCCTTCCACTTTTTTCACCAGCAGAAGCGGCATTCCCGGTGTTACCTGGTCGCTTTCCAGCTCGTTTAATGTGCAGATTTCCTCCACCGTTGTATAAAAATGCTTTGCAATATCCCACATAGTGTCCCCGCTTTTTACCACATAAACCGTGATTCCAGGCATTGCCTGGATTTTCTGCATGTCAAGGGGCTGCTCCTCTACCTTGCTGATGATCATCCTCTTTTCACACTGAAGCACCAGCACATTCAGGCTGATCACGGCTTTCACTTCGATTTCATTGCTGTCGATCATGGAGGTGGACAGCTGCTCCAGATCTGCCTGCAGGAAAAAGGTGCTGTCCTCAGTGATTCCGTTTGCCTCTATCACATGGGAAAATGGCAGCATGCCGTCAACGGAATAGAATGGCATCTCATCATTTCCTGTGATGTAAAGTATTTTCAGGAATACCACGCCTTCCGCCTGGATTCCATTTTCCACTACCTTTGTCTTTTCCACTTTGACTCTGCCCTGGCTGTGGCAGATCTGCAGGATTTTTCCTTGGCTTTCCTTCAGCTCGATCCGGTCAGAAACACGGCACTTGGAATCATTTCGCACCAGCAGGCTTTCCAGGCATTCCTCTTTTCCCTGTAAAATACACTCCTTCAGCGGAGAATATACGTCCAGGATCAGGTCGTGCTCTTCTTCCCGGTAAAGCTTCATATCCAGTTCCAGAACCACATCTACAGAAAGAACCCGCTCTTCCCCATCTGCGTCCGGCTTCACCTCTATGCTCTGGTGCATAACGGAAGCCGCAATGTTGGGAATCATGTCAGCCGTGCAGCCTGTGCAGTCCAGCTCTGTGTTAAATGGCAGCACATACTCTACCCACTGAAGGGGATTTTCCTCATCCTCGCCGGAATAAAGGACGAAAACTGCCAGCTCACCCCTGGCTTTTATCATGTTGTCTTCCAGTCTCAGGTCAAGCCCGCGCACCTCAATGGTGTTCCACAAAAGCATATCGATATTAGGCTTGTTGGAAGCCAGGGTCACCTCATCCTTGATGCGCAGGGTATCCTTTTTATGTACCATCAGGCTCATCAGCTGTACCTTTTTCTTTTTCACGGAAATGCCATCCTCACTGATTTCTACCGGAAGCTGGATGCCTGTCATCTCATCTACCACTGCGTAAAAGGTGACGATTGCCTTGATATTCAGTTTTCTGGAATGGATCATGTGCACGCTGAGATCTTCAATTTCCCACTTCAGGCACATTTTGTCACCGCCTGCAATTCCTTCCAGGTTCAGGGTCTCATCAAAGGGAAGCTTTGCCGCCAGGCTGCAGACTTTCTGGTCCTCTTCCCCCACATAGAGCACATCCGCGTTCAGGTTTCCGCTGATAAAAGCCTTGCCTTCGCTAAGGCGCACCTCGTCCATTACAATATCGCCTTTGCTTTGGATCAGCCTTCCCATATCCGGCTTTGCGTCCGGCACATTGTAATCCGCGTCAAAGGTTACCTGGCTGGTTGCCCGGCTTTTTACATGAAGCATCTGTACACTTTCTTTTCTTAATTCCACGGCTCTCCACTCCTTTTGATTGATTAAAATTTCCCATATAAACTTTTGCGATCTGTCAAAAAGCCTCCCCAGGATATCTTCTACTCAAAAATCACAGGTTCCTTCCTGTAAGCCATCTTTACCACAATATAAGGATAAGACGGCGGACTTAAGGTAATTTTGGTATCTGACGGTCCGATCAGTTTTGTTTTGAAAAATATGGCCTGGGAGGTCACACCCAGTTCTTCCACCTGAATACTGTAGCCTCCGCTCATCTGCTGTCCGTAGCCTTTTATCAGAAACAGCTCCTTTTCGCTTTGATAGGTCATCTGAAATTCTTTTCCCTTCTTTTCCTCAATCAGGGCCGTCAGTTCTGCGGGCAGATTTTCCTGTTTTACAATGGAATATTCCAGAGGCTTTCGCGGCTCTTCCTCGATCTTAATAAAACGGCATCCTCCAAGAAAAAGCAGCGACCATAGAATCAGCCCCAGAACTGCTGCTGTTTTTTTCATCCGGTCACCTCAGTCTCCCCTGTTACTGCTTTGTTGCTCACAGCAACCTCCATTTATTTTATTCTATGTGGAATAAAAAAGATTTATTGCAAGAATTTTTCAAATTACATATAATAGACGTAAACACCGTGCAGCAGAGCGTGCTCTAAAAGGCTCTGGCACAGAATACAGAAAGGGAAATATCATATGATTCGTTTTATTTTATGCGTGATCGTCGTGGTTGGATTCCTGATTTTATCCATTCCGATTCTTCTTGTAGAATGGATTATCGGCAAGTTCAATCCCATGGCGAAAGAGATCAGTTCTCTTCGGATCGTTCAGGCGGTCTTTCGGTTCATCCTGTGGGTAGCCGGGGTGAAGCTTACGGTCATTGGGGAAGAAAATGTGCCAACGGACACTCCGGTTCTTTATATTGGAAATCATCGAAGCTTTTTCGATGTACCGATTACTTACCCCCGCTGTCCCATCCGCACAGGCTACATAGCCAAGAAAGAGATGGAAAAGGTGCCGTTGCTTTCCACATGGATGAAGCGTCTCCACTGCCTGTTCCTTGACCGCAAGGATATTAAGCAGGGACTAAAGACTATTCTCGCGGCTATTGAGAAGGTGAAATCCGGCATTTCCATCTGCATTTTCCCAGAAGGTACCCGCAGCAAAAATGAGGATGAGCTGGACATGCTTCCGTTCCATGAGGGCAGCTTCAAGATTGCCACCAAGACAAACTGTCCGATTATCCCAATGGCCATCAGCGGTTCCGCCGACATCTGGGAAAGCCATTTCCCAAGGATCAAGAAGACCCATGTCATTCTTGAATACGGCAAACCAATCTACGTAGACCAGCTGGAAAAAGAAGACAAAAAGCACCTGGGCGCTTACACCCAGAATATTATTCACGAAATGCTGGTAAAAAACAGGGCGCAGTTATAACGCCCTGTTTTTTCGTCTCACCGCTTTCGGTGACTGGCCGTAGCGGTCTTTAAATTTCAGCAGAAACCCTTTGTAGTTGGTGATTCCGTTTTTGTCCAGGAGGAATGTGATGTTTTCGTCAGTTTCCAGGAGGTCATTATAGAAATGTTCCATGCGGATCTGGTTTACATAAACAAGGAAGGTCTGTCCAGTGTATTTGCGGAAAAGACGGCAGAAATGTTCGGGGGTAATGGATAAAAGTCCTGCCGCATCTGCCAGGGAAATAGTTTCGCCGTAATGTGCCTGCACATACTCCATGCACAGCTTCATCCGCTCAAGATCCCGCAATGCCCCGTGGCTGCTGGAAGCCTCTTCCTCTGTTCGGATTCCTTCTGTGTAAAGAAGAAACAGCAAGCGATAAACAGCAGCCAGAACCAGCAGATGATAGCCCTCCTTTTTTTCCTGGTAAAGTCCGTCTATCTCGTGGAAGATTTCTGCCATCTTAAAATTCAAACTCGCTCTTGCCATGTCTCTATGTTTCTCACCATCCGCAGAATCTTCCGGTATTAATTTCTGACCGTCTTCCATCCTCAGTTCCTGAAAAGATTCCCTCTCCTTCTCCAGGTTATGCTCATTTATACTTCGATCTCCCGGTATAAACTCCTGAAATTTCAGCGAATTCCACCTGGGGGAAACTCGCTCCAGATGAACAGGCGGGATTTGAAGGAGAAAATACCTGGCATCCTCATGGGTATAAGTGTAATGAATATCATTGGAATTCACCAGAAAGATGTCCCCTTTTTTCAGTTCATAGCTCACATCATTAATAGATGCTGTAATCGCCCCGCCTGTCACGTAAACAATTTCCAGGTGTTCGTGCCAGTGAGCCGGCAGAAGCTGATCCCAGGTATTTACAAATGTAAAATGAAGTTTTCCAGGATGATCGTCCAGCACGTTTTCATATTCCGCGTTCATCATTTCACCGTCTTTTCCACAGCGTGTTTAAAAATTTTCTGTTCACTTTGCTAAAGTCAAAATACACCCTCTATTTTCAAATAAACTATACAATATTTCCTGTAAAATATCAAGAAAGCCCTACAAAAGAAGCAATAAACCATCTAGCACATACAACTATTTTCCAGTACAATAATCCTACAAAATACAAAACTGCCAGACAAACGTTTAAAAATTGCATAAAAAATATTTTATCCCAAGGAGGACATCCTAACATGAATAAATGGACCCGAGTTAAATTTCAGCCAAACCTTCCATTAAAAGAAAGCGGCCGCGTAACCGCAAGCAAAGAACACATCCAGCTTTCCAAAGAAGCAGCCAAGGAAGGTATGGTTCTTCTGAAAAATGAAAATCACCTTCTCCCGTTAGCAGAAGGCACCCGCATCGCACTTTTCGGCAAGGGAAGCTTCGACTATGTAAAAGGCGGCGGAGGAAGCGGCGACGTTATGGTTTCCTATGTACACAATCTATATGATGGACTGAAAATGCAGAAAAATGCCGTACAGATTTATGAACCATTATCTGCATTTTACAAGGCAGACATCCAGCACCAGTATGAAAAAGGTGCTGTTCCCGGAATGACTGTAGAACCGGAGCTGACGGCAGAGCTTGCTGACGGTGCCAAAGCCTTTGCGGATGTCGCCCTGGTTGTAATCAGCCGTTTTTCCGGCGAAGGCTGGGATCGTTCCAGCGTGGAATGCAACAACGAATTCAATCCATGGGACAATGAAACCACTATGCCGAAAATTTCCGCAGAAGTTTTCCCAGATGGAGATTTCTACCTCACCGCCCGCGAAAAAGCAATGCTTGCTATGGTAAAGGAGCGCTTCAAAAACATCGCTGTTGTTCTCAATATCGGCGGCGTCATCGACCTTTCCTGGATAAAAAACGATGACCAGATTGGTGCTGCTCTTCTTGGATGGCAGGGCGGCATGGAAGGCGGACTTGCCATGGCAGAGCTTCTTACCGGAAAGGGCAATCCGTCCGGCAAGCTGGTTGATACTTTTGCAGCATCTGCTGACGACTATCCGTCTACTGCAAACTTCCACGAATCATTTGATTATGTAAACTATACCGAGGACATCTATGTAGGTTACCGCTATTTTGAAACCATCCCGGGCGCACAGGAAAAAGTGGTTTATCCATTTGGATACGGCCTTTCCTACACCACCTTCACACTTGATACAACCGCAATGTGGGAAACCGAAGACCAGATTTTCGCAGAGGTTCAGGTAACCAATACAGGGGATATGGCTGGTAAAGAGGTTGTACAGCTTTATTTTGAGGCACCCCAGGGAATTCTGAAAAAGCCATCCCGCCAACTGGCAGCCTTCGCTAAGACTCGTCTTCTGCAGCCAGGTGAAACTCAGCTGATCCGCCTTGCATTTGCAAAAGCAGACATGGCTTCCTATGATGACCTTGGAAAAATCCAGAAATCCGCATATATCCTGGAAAAAGGTACTTATAAATTTTTCATCGGAACCTCAGTAAGGGATACCAAAGAAGGCATTCAGACTATGGAACTTGCCGAAAACGTGATTACCAGACAGTTTGCTGCACACATGGTTCCAAGCAGTCTGAAGGAGCGTATGCTTTCCGACGGAACCTTCGAGGAACTTCCGCAGACGAAATGCAATGATATGAACGCATGCGTATTTGAGAAGATGGAGCCAGGAACCGAGGAGGGGCTTAAACCTGGTGTTCGCGGCTGCGCGCGCGGCGCTCTTTTTGACAACTATGGCAAAAAACAGTTTATCGATGTAGCAGAAGGAAAGCTTTCCCTGGATGAATTCATGGCTCAGTTAAGTGATGATGATCTGATCCACCTCCTTGGCGGACAGCCAAATACCGGCGTTGCAAATACCTTCGGCTTTGGCAACCTTCCGGATTATGGAGTTCCGTCTATTATGACTGCTGACGGGCCTGCCGGACTTCGTATCAGCGGCGACTGCGTCATCAACACAACTGCATGGCCTTGTGCGACCCTTCTTGCATGCACCTGGAATCCTGCACTTGTACAGCAGGTCGGACAGGCTGGTGCAAAAGAAGTGAAAGAAAACAATATCGCCATATGGCTGACTCCTGCAGTAAATATTCACAGAAATCCTCTGTGCGGAAGAAATTTCGAGTACTATTCCGAGGATCCGCTCATTGCCGGAAAAATGGGCGCAGCAATGGTAAAGGGTATCCAGTCCCAGCATATCGGTGCTTCTGTAAAGCATTTTGCAGCGAACAACAAAGAGACAAACAGAAAGCACTGCGATTCCCGTGTTTCCGAAAGAGCTCTCCGCGAAATCTACCTGAAAAGCTTCGAAATCATAGTAAAAGAATCACAGCCATGGACCATTATGTCCTCTTATAATGCCATAAACGGACATCGCGCATCCGAGAACCATGAGCTTCTGGAAGACATCCTAAGAGGCGAATGGGGATTTGAAGGTATGGTTACCACAGACTGGTGGACCAGGGGAGAACACTATAAGGAAATCAAAGCCGGAAACGATGTAAAAATGGGAACCGGATTTCCGGAACGTGTAAAAAAAGCTATGGAAATGGGACAGCTTGGACGTGCTGAGCTAAAGCACTGCGCAAAACGTGTTTTGGAACTGATTCTGAAAATTGACTGATAAATGTACCAAAAGCCTTTTTAATTTACGATCCAAATAGCAGCCATTATCCCTACAACCGTAGCAAAAAGTGCTCCAGGAAAGGTGAAGCGAGTTTTCTTCACCTTTGTCATGCCAAAATAAACGCTCATACAATAAAATACACTTTCCGTTGCGCTTAGGATAATGGCTGCCATAAAGCCGGTGGTTGACTCTGTTCCATATTCCTTAAAAATATCCAGAAGCAGGCTTGCCGCTGCACTGGATGAGAAAAGACGGACCAGTGCCAGAGGGACAATATCCCCGGGAATTCCAAGGGGACTGAGGATTTTCCCAAGAAAATCTCCCATATATTTCAAAAGACCAGAGGCACGAAGAACTCCAACTGCAGTCATAAGTCCGATTAAGGTTGGACAGATTGATGCAATTGTTTTCAAGCCCTCCCGGGCACCATCAAGGAAGTCCTGGTAAACATCCCTTCCGGACAAAAGACCAAAGCCAATGATTCCAAATAAAAGAAAGGGGATCATAAGATCGGACAGATATAACATGAATTTCATCTGGAACCTCCTGTTTCAGGTAAAACTGATACTATAATTCATTCTGAATAAGATCAAAAAAATCTGTTCAGAAATACTTTATAAGGTATGCCAGACATTGAAATAAATGATTATCCAGGAAAGATACTCTTCAAGATTTTTTGTATTGATCCCGCCCCTTGATTCATCTGATGTATTTATCGGATATTCTATTGGTCAAAATGCAATACTGGAATTTTGTCTAAATTTCTATATCTGTTTTTGTACATTTTAGCATTTTGACATTGAACCTGAAACACATTATCATAGGAAATAAGCTGCCTAATGAAACCATTCTGTCGGAACGTCTGAATGCAAAAATATTGTAGTTCCAAGACTGGTTCCTGTGTTGCAGATGCCATTGCAGCTCATGAACCACTCCGGGCACAGGATGCCATGTATCTGCATCTGGTTTACAACCGTAAGAGAATCCAGATGATAAAAAAAGGAGACCTTATATGACACTGCAGCAAATAAAATATTTTATCAGCGTAGCTGAGTCCGGCTCTATCAGTGAAGCAGCCAAGCGTTTGTTTACAGCGCAATCAAGCATTTCCAGTGCTATTAAGGAAATAGAAAATACATATGATATTACTGCATTTATAAGAGAGAGCACAGGTGTGCGTCTTACCAGAAGCGGTGAAGAGCTTTTAATTGAATTTAAGGGAATTTTAAGCCGTCTTGACTACCTGGATGAGAAATATAACGGTTCCAAAAAACGACCTTTAGGTCTGTCCGTTTCTGCACAGCATCACATTTGCGGCATGGCCTCTTTTATTTCTGTCATCAATAAATTAAACGAAAGCTATGGTTCCTATCACTGTGGTTTTTATGAATGCCGTACCTCAGAAGTACTGGATCGCGTAGAACGTGGACTGGACGATTTGGGAATTATTTTTTTCACAGAGCATAGCAAAGGACAGATGATCCAGGAATTAAGAAATCGTGGTATTATTTTTAATCACATTGTTTATCAGACAGCTCATGCTTACATATGCCAAAACCATCCACTTGCCAATAGCCAGGAAATTAATATTGAAGAAATGATACAATATCCTTTCATTTCTTATGACCGTTCGCCTGACACGAACCCTGCTTATACTGATCTTATCATTCCTAATTATCAGGTAAAAAAAATAATCCATGTTTCTGACCGGGCAGCATCCTATTCTGCTATGCGTTATTGCCAGGGGTTTGCTATTGGAAGTGGTTACAGATCTTTTGATGATAATTACAGTGACATTATTTCTCTGCCTGTCAAAAATGGAGTCCGCCTTGAAATAGGATGGATTTTGCGTCAAAAGCATACGCTTTCTGATACAGCCAGCCGTTTTGTGGAGCTTTTAATGCAGAATGAGGCTGTTTCTATGTAGATAAAGATCCGACGATTTTCTTATAAAAAAATAATGCAGTGAGAAAACACCTTTCTTGATATAGCGAAAAAAGCGATGGCTTCCCATCGCTTTTTGGTATGTTCGCAGAAATCAGCTCTCATGTTATACTTACAGCATAAATTGCTGCGCACCTGTGCAGAAAAAAAGGAAGGAGTTTCTTATATGGAAAAACTAAAGATTGTCATCAAAAAGTACTGGAAAATTTACCTTGCCGCTCTGGTCATTTCCGCAGTCTGTGATCTGATCGGAACTGTTAAGCTTAACATTGGCGTTGGTACACTTACTCTGTTCCCGATGGTGTTTGCCGTCATATTCGGAGGGCTTTTAGGACCGGATATTTTTAAAGTATTCAAAACTGAGGAATGTAAAATAGGCGGAAGCCTGGTTCTTGTGGTTTTGGCACCTTTTATGGCAAAAATGGGCATTTCTTCCGGTGCAAATCTTGCAAAACTGGTTTCAGTGGGTCCTGCATTGCTTCTTCAGGAATTCGGAAATCTTGGAACGATTCTCTTATCTATGCCGCTCGCATTATTACTTGGTTTAAAGAAGGAATCTATTGGTGCTTGTTACTCAATTAACCGTGATTCAAACCTTGGATTGACCACAGATATTTTTGGACCGGACGCTCCGGAAACAAAAGGAACCTTTGCAGTTTACATTGTAGGTTCTGTAATCGGAACAGTATTTATCAGCATTCTTGCAAGCGTTGTAGCTTCCTGGAATATTTTCGATCCTATTGCTCTTGGTATGGCCAGTGGAGTAGGAAGTGGATCCATGATGACTGCTGCTGCCGGAACATTAGGTGAAATCTACCCACAGCAGGCAGAAAATATTATGATCATGGGTGGTGCCAGTGATATGCTGACCGGTATTACCGGAATTTACATGGGTACCTTCGTAGGTCTTCCTCTTGCAAAAAAATTATACGCAATTTTAGAGCCTAAGATTGGACGCAAAAATAATCAGGAGGTTAAATAAATGGTCAGAAAATACTTCGTACAGCAGCTTGGACTGCTTCTCATGGTGTCTGTGATTATAATACTTACAAATGTAATTGGTTACAAAATGCCTGTAAAAGATTCCATTATTGGAGTTCTTTTACTGAGTGCTATTTCTCTTATCGGTCTTACTATAAGTAAATTTATGAGCCGATTTGTTAAGCTTCCTTCTATGATGTATGTATCCCTTCTCGGACTGCTTCTTGCATGTCCTGTTTCACCGGTAAAAGATATCGTAGTTGGAACTACATCTTCTGTTGCATTTTTAGCACCGGCTACAGCACTTGGTGCATTTGCCGGTATTTCTCTGGGAAAAGATTTAAAGGATTTTGCAAAAATGGGATGGAAGCTGGTATTGATCACTTTATTTGTAATTACCGGAACCTTTATATTCTCCGCTCTTGTTGCAGACGTTGTTTTGAAAATGACAGGAGCCATTTAACAAACATATGAGATGAAATGAGGTAGCTTATGGAAAACTATGATATTTTAATCAAAAATTGTCAGGTTTTGAATCCTGATATGAGCGTTTCATCCACCTGTTCAGTAGGAATTAAAGACACCTGGATCAAGAAAATCGGTTCAGCAGATGAATTCGCTGATAGTGTTGCCACGGAAACACTTGATGGAAAAGGTAAGCTTGTTATGCCAGGTTTAATAGACGGTCATACCCATACCTGTCAGCAGCTGTTAAGAGGTCGTGTTGCTGATGAATATCCTATGGTTTGGACTCGTTTCCTGGTTCCCTTTGAAAGCAATCTTCTCCCGGAAGATTCTTACGTCAGCGGACAGTTAGCCTGTCTGGAAATGATCAAAAACGGAACTACTGCTTTTGCTGATTCCGGCGGTGTACATATGGAGCATGTGGCTGATGCAGTTATAGAATCCGGTATGAGAGCCGCAATAGCGAAATCCACAATGGATATGGGCAATGCTATTACAGGCGCAATGAAGGAAACTGCTTCTGAAGCTATAGACCATACAAAAGAGTTGTATAAGAACTATCAGGGAGCCGGCGACGGCCGTGTGGATATCTGGTTTGCTATTCGTCAGGTAATGACCTGCTCCAGAGATCTCATCACCATGGTAGGTGAATGTGCCAAAGAGCTTCATACAGGCATCCATGCACATTTATGTGAGCATAAAGATGAAGTGAGCTTTTGCCTACAAAATTATCAAAAACGTCCTGCTGAGTTTTTAGATGAAATGGGAATTTTGGGACCAAATCTTCTGACTGCACATAATGTTATGCTATCTGACCATGATATTACTCTGATGGCAGAACGAGGAGTAAAAATGATCCATTGCCCAAGAGCCAATCTGGCAAATCATGGCTTCCCGAAGGCTCCGCAGATTCTGGAAGCTGGTGCAAGTGTAGGTTTAGGTTGTGATGGAGCAGCTCCTTCTAACCTGGATATTTTCGATGAGATGAAGGTTCTGCGTTATGCTATGCTGGCTTATTGGGGACTTCCTTCTTTTAATCCGGTAGTTATGACCTGCCCGACTCTTTTGAAAATGGCTTCTCAGGGAGGAGCAAATGCTATCGGACATGGTGATATTCTGGGATCTGTAAAAGAAGGAAAGAAAGCTGATCTGATTCTTTTAAATATTGATCAGCCGCATATTACACCAACTCAGAATCTTGTAAATACTATTGTAGATGCAGCAAATGGACATGATGTAATCGATTCCATCATCAATGGAAAGCTTGTTATGAAAAATCGTGAGGTACTTACATTAGATGAAGAGCGAATTCGCTTTGAAGCTACACAGCATATGAATGAAATCATAAAGAGAGCTTATTAAAAAAAGCAAAAGACTGCTATACCAGAATTTATCAGAGCCTGGTGGAAGTTTTACTTCCACCAGGCTCTTTTCAGCTGCACTAAATTACTTCAATCCAGTAGTCACCTTGCAATTTGTAATCTTCATGCTTCCCTCAGAAGCAAACAGAGATAAGCTTTCTCCTGGTCTCTTGTATGCTCGTGCATTTAAAGCCACACCATCCACATAAATGGTAGCAATTGTGTCATCCACGATCATACGGATGTTGTATTTCTTTCCCGGAATCAGATCAATTGGTCTTTCCAGTCCGATATTCTGATTTGCGGGCCATGGCCAGTTCGGTTTCTTCTCAAATACATAACGGTTCTCTGTAACATTAAATACAAACTGATAAGATTCTGCTTTGTCCTCATCCTCATAAAATCTCACGCCAAATGTTCTTGTACCCTCAGAGAACTCCACATCTGCTTCAAATTTGAAAATGTCACCGGTATTTCTTCCAACAACTACTTCTGAGCTCTTGGTTGGTGTGTCGATAACGAAATCATCCTTCTTTTCCTCTTTGTCAAAAGCATTCCATACTGTTTCCGGAATTCTTACACCAAGAGTGCCATCCTCTTTCTGGTATACCTCATGTGCCATAAAGGTTCCTGCCCAGATAAAGTTTTCATCGTCATCGTCTTTGTCTTTTGTTGCAACCCAACCAAACAGGATTCTCTGTCCGTTCAGTTCAAAGGTACGTCCTGCATAATAAGCTCTGCCGTCGAATGCATCATCCTTTGGTGCGATCCATGGACCGTTCAAACTCTTGCTCATGCGGTAAACCATTTTGCTTCTGTCACTGTATTCTGTTACAATGTGATACCACCAGTCACCAATTTTAAACAGGTCTGGCATTTCATGCATGGTATAAAGGTCCGGTGCCCAGAAATCGCCTTCAAACTTCCAGTTTTTCAGATCCTTGGAAGTAAATTTAACAGTTCTACCGGTCTGTCTTGTTTTCGGTCCCTGCAGTCTTGCTCCAAGAATCAGTAAGTACTGATCATTTTCCTCATCACGGATCACCCACGGATCTCTCCAGTCATCCGGATCATAACCTTCCTGTGGGGTAAAGGTAAGAGCATCCTGAGTTTTGTGCCAGGTAACCAGATCATCACTATATGCATGCATCAGTACCTGAGACGGTTTTCCAAGTGCCGGATAATCACGGTTGTAGCCGGTATAGAAAATATGATACTGTCCCTCTGCTTCAAAAACACTTCCTGCGAAAATAAACTGATCCTGCTCTTCGTCGGTTCCTCTTGGAATTGCCACACCACAGTCTTCGTAGTGAACAAAATCCGAGGTTGTTGCTAAATCCCAGCCAAATGGCTCTCCAAATGGTCCCGGTTTTCTGGTATCTCTCTGATGATATAAATAAAATTTATCTCCATGTCCGAATGGCATGCAATCACCAAACCATGTTTCTGGAAACTGATAGTATAATTTCTGCATAATATATTCTCCTTTTCTTTACAGGCGTTCATATATCGCCATTTTTGTTTAATTTTTACTCATCCCTTCACAGCGCCTGCGGTCATACCTGCAAGCATCTTCTTGCTGCTGAAGAAATAGAAAATAAATACCGGGAGTACTGTAACTGTAATCGCAGCAAAGGTTGCGCCCCAGTCTGTCAGTCCCATGCTTCCCACGAAGTCATTCAGACCCAGTGTAATTGTTTTCATATCTGTGGATCTTGTAAATGTATAAGCATTAATATATTCATTCCAGCAGAAAACAGCCTGCATGGTAGCTACTGTAATGATGGAGTTCAAAGACATCGGAACTACCATTTTGAAAAAGCAGCCCATCGGAGAGCATCCGTCAATAATAGCAGCTTCCAGCATTTCCTCCGGGAAGAATTTATTGAAGGAGTAAAACAGCTGGATGGAATAGGATAATGAAAATGCAATCTGCGGTAAAATAATCGCCGGATATGTATTGATCAATCCCATTTTGTTAAAAATACTAAACAGTGGAATTAAGGCAACCTGCATAGGAAGCATTAATCCGAGCAGGAAATAGTTCAGGATTATTTTTCTTCCTCTGAACTTGATTTTGCTAAGTGCAAATCCAGCCATCAGTGCAAATAAAAGTAATGGAACTAATACACCGATCAAAACAATAATACTGTTCTTAAAATAAGTCAGCATATGGCTCTTTGTAAAAACATTAATAAAGTTTGTTAATATCCACTTAGATGGAAGCGCATATGCCGGAAGCTTTCTGAAGTCATCTAATGACTTAAAGCTGGAGGTAAATACATAAAAGAAGGGATACACCTGCATAATAACCAGGAATAACGCAATGACCCATTTAATAATGCTGGGAATGGAAACTTTTTTCTTTTTCATTCGTCTTCCCCCTCTCCTGAGAATTTACGGAATAATAATCCTACTACCATACAAATAATTACGATCATAATGGCTACGGCACTTCCGTATCCATATTTCATACTGCTGAAGGCCTGTTTGTACATATAGGTTGTCATAAGCTCTGATGCATTTCCAGGTCCGCCATGTGTCAGCAGGTATGAGAACTCAAAGGATCTTAAGGATCCATTTAATACCAGAAGACAGTTGGCAATGATAACCGGTTTGATGTATGGAATTTTCACATACAGATATTCCTGCCATACTGCTGCTCCGTCAATCAATGCTGCTTCACCAAGTTCATCCGGTACACCGATCAGTGCTGCATAGAAAATAACCATATACAGTCCCAGATATTTATAAGCCTCTACAAACGCTGTTACGTACAGTGAAATCTGCGGATTTGATATCCACTCCATGAACTTGAATGAAGGGTTTATGAAGGATAAAATCTGATTCACGATTCCAATTGGTGTTACAGAGAACAGTTTTGTAAAAATCTGGCAGATTGCAACTGATGAAATTACTACCGGAATATAATACAAAGTCTGTAAAGCAACTCTGCCTCTTTTGATTCGGGAAAGAAGGACTGCAAACAGTAAGCCTCCAAATACCTGAATTGCCACATTGATAATCGTATAAACAATTGTATGCCATACTGTAGAGCGGAACACGGTATCTTGTGTTAAAAGCTCCACATAATTCTTGAATCCTACAAATATTTTCTCGCCTACACCGCTCCAGTCAAAAAAGCTGTAATAACCTGCCCATACAATGGACACAATAACAAATGCAGTATAGATAAGGAATGCAGGAAAAAGAAACATAAAAATTACTGATTTCTTTCCAAATGCTTTCTGCATAAGACTCTCTCCTTTCTTTAAAAGAGACTGGCAAATTTTCCGCCAGTCTCATTCCTGCACACTTAAAATTCTTTATTTAATAAAAGAATCACAGGTTTCAATAAATTCGTCTGGTGTGGTGATTCCCTGTGCCAGCTTCTGCTGTTCATCAACAATTTTTGTCATTACATCAGAATCAAGCTTGTCATCCCAGGAAGTCCATGCTGTTTCTGCGTCCTCGAACATTGGCTGAGTGTCATAGTACAGCTGCGGAAGTCCTTCTGGAAGAGAATCCTCGTTAAATGGAGAGAATACATGTGCCTGATTGTAGCAAGCATCGGAGAAGTTCTCGCACATATAATCAAAGAATTCCTGCATTGTATCATCATATGTAGCTTTATTAAAGCCTTCTGCAAATCCCGCATGGATCGGTACATTGGTAGCCATATTATCCATACCTTCTGTATCCGGTACCGGGAAGAATCCGAGTTCTCCGTTATCATACATCTCTTCTGCCAGGCTGATCTGTCCTGAGCCGGTATAGAAGATTGCTCCTGTACCACCGAAGAACAGGTTGCATGCGGATGTAAAGTCTACACTTGCAAATCCAGGCTCAAAATATCCTTTTGTTCCAAGATCAGAAAGAAGATTTACTGCATATTTTGCAGACTCATTTTCACTAAAGGAATCTGTTCCTGCCTGATATCCCTGAATAAATTCAGGACCTGTTACTCTCCATGGAGAGAAGGAAAGGTATCTCATAAGCTGCCATGCATCGGAACCTCCTACAATTACCGGAATCTCACCTAAATCTGCTATTTTCTGGCAATCCTCTTCAAACTCTTCCCAGGTTGTTGGTGCATCTGTAATTCCTGCATCTTCAAAAATGTCTTTTCTGTACATAAAGTATTCACAGTACAGACCCTGTGGAAACAGGTACAGATTTCCATCATCTGCATCAGTAAGGAAATCGCGGATTGCTCCGTTCAGTTTATCTGCATATCCGTTTCTTTCCAGCTCTGCACCTACATCAACCAGTGCATCAATATCCTTGCAGGCTGCGGAAAGTGTTCCATTCGGGCATCCAAAGATGTCTGGAAGTGTATCACTGTTGATATACATCTGCAGCTTTGTGAAATAGTCCTGCATATCGTTTACAAGTTCAATTTCATAATCCAGGCCTTTCTCGTCACAGAAGTTTTTTAGAAGATAGTCAAAGGTCTGAAACTGCTCTGTTGATTCCGTTCCTTTTAACAGTGCAGTAATCTTGGTTCTCTCGCTGTCTGCTGAAGCTGTTAACGCTCCCATTCCTGTCATAAGACCAGCTGTCATAGCTGCTGTCAACGCCAGAGATACCATTTTTCTCATTTTTTTCATTTCATTTTCCTCCTTTTATTTTAGGTTTCCTCGCTTTTGATGATTTTATTTTACCTTCTGGTGCTTTTATAAACAATTGGAAATAAAAGTAAAAATGGGAGATTTGTACACAGTTTCCTTTTGTGCACAAATCTCCCATTGCTTTTAGATATGTTTACGGAACTCATTAGGGGTAATGCCGTATCGCTTTTTAAACACCTTAATGTAATATCCGAAATCCTTATATCCTACCATTTCTGCTATTTCATATTGCTTATAGCGATCATCTGCTATCAGCTTCTCCACATGCTTAAAACGCACATCTGTCAGATATTCCAGAAAGCTTTTTCCTGCATATTTCTTTAGAAGCCGACTGATATAGGTTCGGCTCACATGAAATTTTTCTGTAAGATCATCCATTGAAATATCCGTGGCATAATTTTTCTCAATATACGATAATATACTCTGAACCAGCTTCCGGTTCCGCTCATCTGATCCTTCTGTATTCTGCTTGATCAATGTTCCAAACAGATTAAACATACAATTCAGGACTTCTTCTGTAGTTTCACATTGGGAAATTCGTTTCACTCCATCCTGAAGTACAGAAAAATTCCAGTTTTTATTATGTATTTCACTGTCCACCGCACAGGTGTATGGAAACTTCATGCACCCAAACAGCAGATCCATCGCTGCAAATTTAACAGCTGCCCCATCCTCCGGTGCCTGGGCAAAAAGCTGGCGCAATTCCTCCTCCGCCTTTTCGAAGCTTTCCTGAAACAGTGTCATCATGAAATGCATTCTCTCGCCTTGTGTGATCACAAACTCCTTCTGTTCCTCGTATTGCAGGTCTTCATATTTCAGGATAATGTTCATTCCAAGATAAATGCACTGTCTGCAAGCCTTCTGAGCTTTGCGGTACTGGGCATTTGCCTGATATTCGTCTTCCGAAATATCACTGATTCCAAAATTCATGCGTGCATTCAAATACCGTTCCACTTCTTCCTGGATTTTCCCACAGGCCTGAAGTGCAAGATCCATACATTTCTGATTTTCTTCCTCTTTCGCAAACAAAAGTATGAAGTTATACTCAGCTGTAGCCGTATTATAATCACTCAACACCTGTATGTTGTAATTGTTGAAAATTTCCTCAAAAATATTAATACAGGCAAATTCTTCAATCCATTTGTCGCCTTCGTGAAGTTGTTTTTCCCCAACTACCTTTCTTCCAACACATACAATGTATTTTTCGATGGTCAGCTTAAGGGATTTCGCCTGCTCCTGCACCACTCCTTTTCCCTGAAGCCTTCCATAGAGAAGATTTCCTGCAAATTTAGACCTTAGCTCCGGTACAGACTGATTAAAATACTTCTGTAAATCCCGAACCTCCTGCTGTTCTTCTTTTTTTGCACGTATTTCTTCAGCAAGCCTGGCTGCCATATTTTTTAATTCATCGTAATCAATGGGCTTCAGCAGATATTCCTTCACACCAATACTGATTGCTTTTTGGGCATAGGCAAAGCTGTCATAGCCTGTCAGGATTACAATGACTGTATCTGGATACATCTCGTGAGCCCGCTCGGCAAAATCCAGACCATCCATTCCAGGCATCCGGACATCTGTAAGAATCAGATCTGGCTTTATATGTTCCAGCTTTTCCAGTCCCTCCAGACCATTTTTCGCAGTAGCAGCCACCTGATATCCATAATCAGACCAGGGAAAAGAGCATAAACCATCCAAAATAATATACTCATCATCCAATATCATTACCTGAAGTTCCATCTTTCATAATCTCCTTCGCTTTTTTCAGAGGAATTTCCAGCACAACCAGAGTTCCCTTTTCTTTTTCTGATGTGATCATCATTTTGGCTTTTCCGTGATATACATATTCCAGACGTTTTTGTACTGCATAAATACCCAGATTTGTATGTGTTCTTTCCGCCTTATGCTCCGGTTCTTCCTCCATTTTTAAAAGAGCTTCCAGCTTTTCTGCAGAAATTCCCACACCGTCATCTTTTACCTTAAATACTGCCATGTCATCCTGGATTTCTCCTGAAATATAGAGGAAACAATCCCAGGTGGCATTTTCGACTCCGTGAACAACTGCATTTTCAACCAGCGTCTGTATTACCATCTTAGGAATTTCCAGTTCATTCAGTTCCTCGTCTACCTCAATATACGAAGTAAATTTATCTCCGTATCTTGTTTCCTGAATAAAAAGATAGTCTTCAATATATTTCAGTTCTTCTTTCACACGTACCATGCTTCGTTTATTGCTAATGCTTGCCCTCATAAGGTTACTGATTGCAGTTACCATCCGGCAGATATTTTCTTCCCCCTTTTTTCTGGCCATCCAGTTAATTGTATCCAGCACGTTATAAAGGAAATGGGGATTGATCTGTGCCTGTAATGCCTGAAATTCAATATCTTTATTTACCATTTCCATCTCTACAATCTGCTTCAGCAGCTTCTCAACCTTCTCAATGGTCTGGTTAAAAACCAAATTCATGGCTCCGATTTCATCTGCTCTTCCTTCCGGAAGGCGCACTGAGAAATCTCCTTTTGCAAATTTTTTCATAGCATTACTTGTTTTTTCAATAGGTCTTGTAATTCCGCGTGCCATAATATTAGCCAGAAGAATGCACAGAAGAATACTGATTCCTATCAACATCACAGTGGTTTTTTCCAGTTCCCGGGCCGTTTTCTGCAAAAAGCTGGTTGGAATCATCCCGACAACTGTAAGTCCGGTTTCTGAGCTTGTCTGGTAAACAAGGTTGTAAGCTTTCCCATCCAGATCAAGCCAAAGATTTCCGGAATTTCCATTAATCTGATCCACCCATTTCTGATCCTTCAGATCCATATTTTCCCCGGCACTTTCCAGCAGAATATTGTTATCCTGATCCAGTAAAAATATATGAGCCGACAAGGATTCCTGCGCCGTCAGTGTCATTTTCTTTAAATAACTGATTTTGATAGAAACCCGCAAAACTCCAAGAGGCTCCATAGTCAATACATCTTTTATCTGTTTTGCCATATAGATCAGATTTTCGTCCACTGCATTATAGTAAACACAGCGTCCGTTGGCATTTTCTGCCATTGCGCAGGAAATTTCGGAGCTTTCTTCGTTAATCCCTCTGTCATTGGAAAGAAGATGGTTGGCACCGTTATAGCCGTACAGCTGAATATCATTTATATATATGCTTGTATAGCCCTGCAAAAGCAGTCTTCTGATCTGGCCGGCCCTTGAATAATAAGAATAAAGCTCGGACCCATCGGATTTATATGGTTTATCAGATTCCAGTTCTTCCTGTACAATACTGCTGTTTGCGATATATTCAAATGAATTTTCCACCATATCAAAATAATGATCAAGGTTAACAGACAGCTCATTGATCACTCCTGCTGACTGTTTCACCGTCTGCTCTGTTACAGTTTCTGATGCAGACATAAACTGGAAAAAGCTGGCTGCCAAAAGCACAACCAGCGTAATGCTAAGTGTACAATACAGATATTTTCTCTGAATTGAAAGATTCAGATACCATTTTTTTAACTGTTTCATTTTTCATCCACCCTATAAAAGCCGGTACATTGTTTCAGGCAATGTACCGGCTTCCTGTTGTAAATATCCTTTATAAGTACTGACTGAATTCAACCTTCTCTTTATTTGGTCCTTCAATAGTGAAAAACTTTACTCCCTTTTCCCAGAACGGTAAAAAATGAATACTGTCCTGTGTGGTATTCAAGCCAGCCTCGTTAATGTACTGATAAATCTCTTCTATGTCCTTAACATCAAGTGCAACATGATCAATTGCTCCTGCACGAAGAGCTGCTGTGTGATTCTCATAAGTTTCCACAACCAGAGTTCCAAGCTTCAGGAATACAACCTTCTCGTCTGCTTCTTTATTAACTGTTTCAAAAGCAGTTTCAAAGCCCAGTTTATGATAAAATTCTACGGTTTTATCAATATCGTTTGTTGGAATTCCGATATGCTGGACACCTGTTGAATAGTTTTTCAAATCCATCTTCCATTTCCCCTTTGTATAAATTTTTTTCGAAAAGCTTTTTTACAATATACGCACAAGTTTTCTTATTTGTCAAGATTATAAATTCAGCTCATTTATTTCTTCCCATTCATAATCCTGCAAAATATCACTGCTGCCAGCGTACTCATTCCGGTGGCAAAAATGGCAGGTCCTACGATCGCAGCGGGATTCGGACTGCCATACTGAGCGCGATAAGCGATCATATTGATGGGTAATAATTGAAGGGAGGAAACATTGATAATCAGAAATGTACACATGGATTTACTGGCAATTGTGCTGTAGCCATTTAGTCTGTCCAATTCCTGAAATGCCAGCAAGCCCGAACTGGTACTTGCGTGGCTCAACCCAAGAAAATTAGAAAGAAAATTCAATGAAATATAATAATTGGCTTTCTCCTGATTCTTTAATTCCGGAAAGAGGAATCGAAGAAGCGGCTGGATTCTCCTTGCCAGCTTTTCCACCAGCCCCGTCTGCTCTGCGATTTTCATAATACCGGTCCAAAAGGCTGTGATTCCTGCAATTGCAATCACCAGATTCACGGCTTCCTTTGCCGAATTAATTATCGCTTCCGTTACCCCATCCAGGGTTCCTGCAAATGCTCCGTAAATCACCCCAAGCAAAAGCATTCCGCCCCAAAGATAATTCATCATAAAAAAATCCCTCACACAAACATATTTTATAATATGTTTATGTGAGGAAGACTTTTCTATGCATTTGGACATGTAATTGTGAAAATACGCAGGAAATCTGCTCTGTCAGAATCCGAACTCCTCATAATCCTCCGGCAGAAATCTGTGATAAATAAAGTGAAAGCCTTCGTCCTTAAAGCAATAATAATACATATCGTCCTCTTTATCCACAAATCGGATATAAAAATCAAACTCCCCGTTATTCATATCCTGATACTCTGTTTTTTCCCAATAAGACGCAAACAGATTAAGCAGCTTCTCCTTCGTACAGTCGTGCTGCTGAACCAGCTCGATAAGGACCTTGATAAACTCATTCTCTTTCATATTCTCATGTACATACACGCTGCCTGGTTCCGGAATATAAAAGCAAAAGCGGTCACCTCTGTGGGTAGCAGTCACCTGCCCCAGCTTCTGTACCAGCGCTTCCGGCATATGTGATAATCTGGCAGCCATTTCATCTGCGCTGTCCCTGGCAGAAAAGAAATGATTCAGGGAAGACAGAGGATAATATAAATGAATCTTCTCCTCCTTGAATCCAAGCTTGGCCTGTTCTTCCTTTATTACATCTATTAAACTGTTTTCCAGCTTTTCAAATCCCGTCATAATTTCTCCTTTTTCACTTTATAAACCACATACTCGTGGCTGAAATGATAACCCAGCTTCTCTGCCAGCCCAACAGACATTTTATTGGCTGCATCCCAGTTTGGATAAAGCCCTCGCTTATCACACTCTAGCAGAAGCCGTGCGGCTCCAATATAAGCCAGTCCTTTTCTGCGGTAATCTTCCCTGGTTACCACTTCAATTTCAATCCCACCATGATAACCCAGATTTTCGTTAATTCGCCTTCCATAACCGGAATAGGAAGAAATTCCGGCTACTATCTCACCATTTTTTAAAATTACTACGCCAAGACCAAATTTCTCATATTTGCTGTAATTTTCATAATTCGCAGCCAGATCTTTACTCCAGGAGGTCATCCTGCAAGCCTCAAAAAGCTCTTTGTCGATCAGTTTCATTTCGTATTCCGCAGACAAGCTGTTTGCCGCCTTTTGAAGCTTGACAAGATCAAAAATCCCTGGTTCTTTTTTAATTGCATAGCGAATAGCTTTCTCAGCTTTCTCTCCATAGCAGTTCTCGATCATTTGTGCCCAGTCATTGTTTTGCGGCACCAGAAGCAGCTCTGTGCATTCACCTTTTTCCAACACTCCAAAAATGACTTCCGATTTTGGTCTTCCACTCAGGAAACAAAAATCTCCAAGCATAACAGCACCGCTCTCCGGCTTTTTTAGAGAATCCACATATATTTTTCCCATTACGCCCTGCACCGCTGACCAGATTACACTATCCTGCCAGCCTGCAAAGAGGGCACTGGCTCTGCCTGTTTCTTTTAATTCACAAATCATGCTATACTCCTTACGTGAATCACGCTCTGCCCCTTTCCCTCCTTGCTTAATTTGGTTAAGCAATGCCTACGGTTCTATATACTTATCAGGGGAGAAAGTGTATCCGTTCTTATATCTCACAGTTAAATAGAAGGTCTCTTTTCCATCTGTAACCTTTACAAAGCAAATCTTATTATCATCAAATTTATCAGTAATGTCAATACTCTGGTTATGGAAATAAACCCATACTTTTCATAATTACTTTTTCAATTGACTGATTGATTTTTCTTCTTAATAATGCCATAATAATAAAAAATTTGATTGAGGAGGTTTTCTCATGGAATTTCAGACACTTATTGAGAACAGAAGATCTGTGCGTAAATACAGTCCCAATACGGATATTTCCAAAGAACAGATCCAGCAGCTTATAAAGGCAGCCTTGGAAGCCCCATCATGGAAAAATACTGAAACAGGGCGTTATTATTGTGTTTTATCAGAGGATATGAAGCAGATGCTTCGTAAGGAATGTCTGTGTTACGCTAATAACGATATAAAAACTGAGCATGCCGCTTTGATCGTCACTACCTTTGTACATAACCGCGCCGGCTTCCAGAAGGACGGCACACCTGATAATGAAATCGGTAATGGCTGGGGCTGCTATGATCTTGGTCTTCAGAATGAAAACCTGATTCTGAAAGCTACAGAGCTTGGTCTTTCCACTCTGATTATGGGACTTCGGGATGGGGACAAAATTCGTGAAATGCTTTCTATTCCGGAAAGTGAAACCATTGTTTCCGTTATTGCTGTGGGAAAAGCTGATGAGGAACCAAGCCGACCGAGGCGTAGAGAGCTGGAGGATGTTCTGAAGTTCTTTTAAAACGTGTTTGAAAAGACTTTCTGCAAGATGTGAGTTACAATTTGTGGGAACGACTTTGAGGGCACGCTATAGTACAAAAATAACTTGACATTAAAGCAATCACAAGAATAATATGAAGATAAATAAAAATCAGAAATGAGGAATTTTATGGAAAAATCAACAGTATATTTCACTGACTTCCGCTGCAAAGTCGGCACAAGCCAGCTGGACAAGCTGAAAAAACTGTGTATTGCAGCCGGAATCAAAAACATTGATATGGATGGTAAATTCGTGGCCATCAAAATGCATTTCGGAGAACTTGGAAACCTTGCTTTCCTGCGCCCCAATTATGCAAAAGTAGTAGCCGATCTTTGTAAGGAGCTTGGCGGAATGCCGTTTCTTACTGACTGTAACACCCTTTATCCGGGAAGCCGCAAAAATGCCCTGGAGCACATGGATTGTGCGAATCTGAATGGTTTTAACACCATCACTACAGGCTGCCAGATCATTATCGGTGACGGACTTCGCGGTACAGATGATGTAGAAGTTCCTGTAGCGAATGCAGAGTATTGTCCAACTGCCAGAATCGGCCGTGCTGTAATGGACGCTGACGTATTCATCAGTCTTACTCATTTCAAGGGACATGAAGCCACCGGTTTCGGCGGCGCAATCAAGAATATTGGTATGGGCTGCGGAAGCCGTGCCGGAAAAATGGCTCAGCACAATAGTGGTAAACCAGTTATCGAAACAGACCTTTGCCGCGGCTGCAAACGTTGCGCAAAGGAATGCGGAAGTGACGCTATTACATATCCGGAGAAAAAAGCGGTCATTGATTATGATAAATGCAAGGGCTGCGGCCGCTGCATCGGTGCCTGCAGCTTTGACGCCGTGTATTCCCCCAACGAATGCGCCAACGAGGAGCTGGACCGGAAGATGGCCGAGTATGCCGCTGCGGTCTGCCATGACCGCCCCTGCTTCCATGTGGCACTGGTGCAGGACATCAGCCCCAACTGTGACTGCCATGGGGAAAATGACGCACCGATCCTTCCGGATATCGGAATGTTTGCAAGCTTTGACCCGGTTGCTCTGGATCAGGCCTGTGCGGATGCCTGTCTGAAGGCGACACCGATCGCAGACAGTCAGCTGGGTGAGCATCTGGCGGAGCCGGATTGGCACTGTCATCACGACCATTTCAAGGATTCCAATCCAAACATCGAATGGAAGGCGACCCTGGATCAGGCAGAAAAGATTGGTCTGGGAACCAGACAGTATGAACTGAAAAGGATCAAATAAGAGGTAGAAGTGTGTGAATTGCTTTGTAAGGAAGCAGTTCACAGGTATCAATAGGGAGCCCAAATTTTTTGTTGTAAGAGGATCAAAAAGAGAAAGTCCGTGAGAGTTTATATATCATGCGGGCTTTCTCTTTTTATTACAGAAAAAATAATCCCCTGCTTCCGCCCAAAAATGCAGTAAGCAGGGGATTGTGAAGAGCTGTATCACTGGAAGAGTAAGGGGTTCTTCATCATCCGGTAGTAGACCGGGATCAGAAGGGCACAGGCACCGAACCAGGCCAGAGGACTGGCAATGCAGACCGAAGTATAACCGATAAGGCCGGAAAGACCGATGGTGGCAAAGATACGCATGACAAGCTCGATCATACAGGCTGCGAAGGGAGCCCGGCCGTTCTGCATGCTCTGGATGGAGGTACGGTAGACAGCCAGAAGACCCAGCAGGAAATAGAAGGGTGCAACAATGGTCAGGTAGGCGTCGGAATAATGATAGATCTCTGCTGTCGGATCAGAAAGAAACATTTGCACGATCGGATGGCGCAGCAGAAGGATTCCGATACACATGACGAGATTAAAGGCTTCTGTCTGGATGAGACAGGCGCGCACGCCCTGCTGAATCCGGTCCTTCTTTCCGGCTCCGAAGTTCTGGGCCACATAGTTGGAAATGGCCGTCATCATGGCGTTATTTACCAGTACGGAGAGCTGGTCCGCTTTGGAGGCAGCCGTATAACCGGCCACAGCGGCAGTTCCGAGACCATTTACCACGGCCTGCATGGCCAGCTGACCGATGCACATGACGGACATCTGAAAGCCCATGGGAAAGCCGGTCTTCAGGTGAAGGACAGCACTTGCTTTCAGATCATGGAAATCCTCCCGGTGAAGATGAAGGACCGGAAAGTTTTTCAGTCCTACCACAAGGCTTAAAATGGCAGAGAGAAGCTGGGAAAGGATGGTAGCCCAGGCAGCTCCGCCGACACCCATACGAAAGGGGACAATAAAAAGCAGATCCAGAAAAATATTCAGGATGGAAGAGAAGACCAGAAAATATAAAGGCGTTTTACTGTCTCCCAGAGCCCGGAGCATGTTGGAGATCAGGTTGTAAAAGACCGTTGCACCCGTGCCGAGAAGGACGATGAACATGTAGTCATAAGCTTCTCCTGAGATATCGGAGGGGATCTGCATCCAGATCAGGATCTGATGAGCCAGAAGGCAACAGATCAGAGTGAGGAAGACTGTAAATGCAATGCTTAAGAGCGTGGAGACGGCTACGCTTTTTCTCATGCCGGCTTCATCTTTGGCACCGCAGCGTTGGCCCAGACAGATGCCGAAGCCACCGGTAAAACCGTTGATAAAACAGAACACAAAATAGATGATGATACTGGTGGAGCCTACGGCTGCTAGGGACTGGGCTCCGAGTGTTTTTCCTACGATCATGGTATCGGCCAGGGTGTAGAAAAGCTGAAACAGATTTCCAAGGATCACAGGGATCGCAAATTTCAGCAGGGAGCGGAACGGATCTCCGACTGTCAGATCCATTTCTTTTTTTGAGCGGGACATAAGAACCTCCTTCTTGTATATTCCGTACATGGAAGTTATAATAAAGTAAGCTGTTTTGCAGCGGATTTCGGTGGGCAGAAGCCATATCGTGCAGGTACGAACGGCTTTTTTTCACCAAAGCGGATGGCTGCAAAGTGATCCGCGGCAGGACAGTTCGGCAATTCTACAAACGATGGGAGAACTGCAGATGATAAAGAAAAAAATACTGGTAGATGATACAAAGCGGGAACTCTGTGCACATGGCTCAGAGACCTTTCCCATGACAGTAAATCACGATGATCTCTGGATGTTTGAGGGAAAAAATGTCCCGATCCACTGGCATAATGAGCTTGAGATCAGTCTGCCCCGTCTGGGAAAGGCCAGATACCAGGTCTATCAGAAAAATTATGAGGTGCATCCGGGAGAAGGTCTCCTTCTGAACAGAAATGTCCCTCATAGCTGTGATTCCACAGATGACAGCCGTACTTTGTATACAACGATCCTTGTGCGACCGGATTTTCTTTATGGAGATCTGGGAAGTGATGTGGAACGCAACTGTTTCCGGCCTTTTCTGCAAAATTCTGCCCTTCCCTGTATCCTGCTTACAGGAAAAGAGGAGTGGAGCCGGGAAGCCTTGAAAAAGCTGAACCAAGTGGATACACTTTTTGAAGAGAAACCCTTCTGTTATGAACTGAGGATCAAGGGACTGCTCTGCGAAGCCTTTGGCCTGATTTTTTCCGCACATGACACGGAGTTTCGAAATGTGGTTCCGGCCAGCCAGAGAGAACTGGAGAGGCTGGAACAGATGCTGGATTATCTTCATGCACATTCCGAATCTGTGGTATCGTTGAAAGAGCTGGCAGATCAGGTTCATCTTTCCAGAGAGGTTTGCTGCCGTCTGTTTCGGAAAATGACAGGGAAAACCATCACGAAATATCTGGAAGAATATCGCGTGAATCAGAGCTTTTCCCTGGTTCAGAGCGGTCGGTATCCGATGACCCAGATCGCAGATATGGTAGGCTTCAGCAATGCCAGCCGTTTTGCCGGTGCTTTTCGGAAACAGTTCGGGTGCAATCCCGGAGAATACAATTCTTTGAAGCAGCAGAAACAGAAAAAGGACTTTGCCGAGTGTTTATTATAGAGCGCGTTTTGAAAAATTGCGATTCGGCTCTTGTGGTTATTGATACAGATATTGACATTTATGGGATTGTGTGAGCTGCTTTGCAGCAGAGCGATCTGCAGATATCCGTTGGAGAAAAAGATCTGATGCCGCCTGTGCCTGCCGGGCGGGAGTTGTCAGGAAAGAGAGGTAAGATAGATGGAAGAGAAAAGAACACTTAGAATTTTATTTATTGGAAACAGCCATACCTATTTTAATGATATGCCGGCTATGGTGGCAGAAAAAGCCAGAAAAGCAGGTTTTGACTGTGAAGTGACGATGATTGCTCATGGCGGCTGGTATCTGGAACAGCATGTACAGGAACCGGATGTTCGTTTTAACATTCTGTACGGACATTATGATTATGTCGTGCTTCAGGAATTTTCCCATCCCTTCGGTCCGGAAGAAAAGTTTTTCGGAGCGGTCCGTACGTTAAATCAATGGATCCGGGAAGCCAAAAGTAAACCGGTGATCTACATGACCTGGGCGAGGAAAGAGGAACAAGAAGTTCAGCCCCGTATGACGGCGGCCAACAAACAGATTGCGGAAGAGATCGGCGCTCTTCTGGCACCTGTGGGTGAAAACTGGTGGGCTTACCGTGAGGCCCATCCAGAGACAGAGATGTATTATGAAGATGGAGCGCATGCATCAGCGGAAGGTTCTGCCTTTGCTGCAGATTATATCTGGAAGAGCATCGAAGAAGATCTGAAGTAGAATGGCAGGATAAAAGGACATGATTTCGTACGGGAAGGTTAGGGAAAACAGCTTCCCGTACGAAAATATGTTTTTCAGGAAGGGAGAAGAGAATTGGCAGACTGGATCACAACATACGGAGGGATACATTTCTTTCCACTGGACCCGGAAGCAGATAAAATTGAGATCACAGACGTGGCACATGCTCTTTCGCTGATCTGTCGTGGAAATGGTCATGTAAAGACATTTTTTTCGGTAGGACAGCATTGTATACATTGTGCATTAGAAGCGGAAGCAAGAGGATATGGAAGCAGGATCGCACTTGCCTGTCTGCTCCATGATGCCAGTGAGGCCTATATGTCAGACGTGCCAAGGCCTTTTAAACAGCATCTTTCCGACTATATTTCCCATGAAAAGACTTTATTGGATATTGTATACACAAAATATCTGGGAAGCAGACTGGACGAAGAAGAGGAGAAAAAAGTCAAAGAAATCGATGACGATATGCTCTATTATGATCTGAAAATCCTTCTGAGAGGAGTCTCTGAAGAAGCACCTCCAATCATGAAAACGCACTTTTCTTATGAAGTACTTCCCTTTGAGGTGGTAGAAAAAAGATATCTGGAGCTGTTTGAAAGGTATTCCAGGGAACTTTGATACATTAGAGAGGAAAAAAACATGAACGAACTGGATAGATTAAAAAGTAAGATCCGTCAGTGTGATGCTACAATTCTGGAGGCACTTCTTGAGAGAAACAAGGGGATAGAAGAGATCACTTTATATAAGAAAGAGCATGGCCTTCCGTTTTTTCAGAGAGAGCAGGAGATGGGAATTCAGAAATGGCTGAAAAGTGAGACAGTGGGAAAGCCGCATAAACAGGAAGTGGAAGATGTGTTTTTCAGCATTTATAAAGGGGCAAAGAAGATTCAGGCGGAAAAGCTGCTGGATCAGAATATTTTTCTTATTGGTTTCATGGGCTGTGGAAAATCCACAGTGGCAGATTTTTTGAATCGGGAATTATCCATGGAAGTAATAGAGATGGATCAGATCATTGCAAAGCGGGAAGGCATGAGTATTTCAGATATCTTTGAGGTTCATGGCGAGGCTTATTTCCGGGAGCTGGAAACAAAACTTCTCAAGGAGGTGGGATCCTGTTCCAGAGTCGTGGTTTCCTGTGGCGGTGGAGTAGCTATGAGGGATTGCAATGTGGCAGAGATGAAAAAAAGCGGCTGTACCGTCCTGCTGACAGCTTGTCCGGAAACCATTCTTCAAAGAACGAAGGACGATCATGACAGGCCTTTGTTGGAGAAAAATAAGAGCATAGAATTTATCGCAGAACTTATGGAGAAACGCCGTGAAAAATATGAAGCGGCGGCAGACATCATCATTGAGACAGATGGAAAGAATAAAAAAGAAATCTGTGAAGAACTGGTGAGAAAGGTGATCGCCTGGTCCGAAAGAAGATAGTTTAACAACGTGACAAGCATGTTTCATGTGAAACATTGTGCGGCGTTTCACAAAAAGAGAGTCCTATGTTTCACATGAAACATAGGACTTTTCCAAATTCTGAGTCATTCAGCAGCTCTTATGGATCACAGAGAGAACAGTCTCCAGTTCAGATACAGGGATCTGACCGGGAGCAGAGGCTTTTGCAGCGGCTCCGAAGGTCAGAGCAGAACCAAAAAATTCTCCGGTAAGGCGGCTGATCACACCGGTTCCTGACATGGACATAGTAATGATCGGGCGGTCTGCGTAGGTTTCTGCCATTTCCAGCGTGGCACTCAGGAGCGTGAGAACGTCCTGGTGGCAGGTTGGCATGACGGCAATTTTCGGGAGGTCGGCATCAAAATCCTGCATCAGACGCAGACGATGGATGAGTTCTTCTTTAGAGGGCGTTTTGTGGAAGTCATGATTGGAAGCAATGACTTTTACTCCATGGCTGTGTGCCTCCCGGATGAGTTCTTTTACCAGCTCGTCTCCGGAGAAGAGTTCCACATCGATGAGATCCACGAAACCACTGGCTGCCAGCGTGAGATTCAATTTTCTGTAAGCTTCAGCGGAAATTTCTTTTTCGCCGCCTTCCTTTGCGGTGCGGAAGGTAAAAAGAAGAGGAAGCTCACCGAGAGCAGAACGCAGAGCTTTTGCCGTGTGCAGGACTTTTTCGGTATCAAAAACATCCTGAAACCAGTCAGCCCGCCATTCCACAACATCGACAGGAAGAGAAGCAAATCCGGCAGCCTCCCGGAGAATGTCTTCTTCCGTCTGTCCCACGATAGGAACGCAGATCTTTGGACGGCCCTCGCCGATGGTGATGTTTCTTATTTGAATTGTTTTCATAAAGGAAAACCTCACTTTCTGAAATATCAAAGTTTTGAGTAAAGCATATCACATTTGAAAAAGAGAGGCAATTATGTTTCTTTTTCCGAGGCTTGCTGCATTTTTGCCCAGGCTTTTGGTGTTTGCCCAGTAGCTGCTTTAAAAAGCTGAACAAAATACTGAGGGTTATTGGAAAAGCCTACTTGCTCTGCAACTACATAAATTTTTTCGTAGGAAGCATTTTTCAAAAGGGCTTTTGCTTTTGTGATACGCAGTTTGGTGAGGTAGTCCGTAAATTTTTGCCCAGTCTGTCGTAAAAATTCACGGCTTAAGTAATCCACATTCATAAACAGAACATCAGAGGCAATTTTTTTCAAAGACAATTCCGGATCAGAAAAATGTGTATCAATGTAATCTAAAGTCTGATTGATATAATCTTTGTATTGGTAACGGGGAACATCCGTAAGAGCAGTATCCGGTATAAGTTCTTTTATCTTTTTTCTCTTTCGTATCTCCACAGAAGCTTTTTTTACAGCTTCTATAATCTGGTTCTCATTGCAGGGCTTTAGAAGATAGTTGGAAACTCTGTAGGTGATAGCTTGTTTAGCATATTCAAAATCAGCATATCCGGAAAGTAGAATAAATTCAGTCATCAGATCTTTACGATTATAAACTTCTGCAATCAGGTCAAGGCCGGACATTCCGGGCATCTTAATATCCGTCATAACAATATCGGGATGGAGTGTGAGAATTGCCTGCAAAGTTTCCGGACCATTTTTACAGGAAGCAACAACTTCCACACCTATAGAATTCCAATCAATTAATGCACGAATAGATTCTCGAATCATTTCTTCATCATCAGCCAAAATTAATTTTAACACTTCAGCTTCCTCCAATACTAAAATGTAATGCTTAAGATGGCAATGGAAACTGAATACAGGCAGTTGCCATGCCATTTTTATTATATAGTGTAAAACTGTAATTTTCACCAAACATAAGACGGAAACGTTTATCAATATTAAGAAGTCCAATGCCAAAACCTTTTGGAGTAATGGTACCGTCTTGAAGTTTATCCAGCAGATGGTCTTCAAAAACAGATCCTGTGTTTTGGACAAGGATTTGGAGATAAGTTCCTTTCTTCTGGACTAAAATATTAATGACACATTCTTCACAAATACTTTCCATTGCATGCGAAATCGCATTCTCAACCAGAGGTTGGATACTAAGCTTGGGAACACAGATTCCGGAAAGCGCTGGGTCCGCATTTATAGAACAGATAAGTCGTGAACCAAAACGACATTTTTGAATGGTCAAATAGTCATTTACTAGAGCAAGTTCTTCTTCTATGGTGAAATTCTGACCGGTATGACTCAGGATAGCCCGGAAAAGATTGCCAAGAGATTCAACCATCTGCGAGATAACAGTTGCTTTGATGACTTTGGCCCGCCAGTTGATAGACTCCAGTGTGTTATAAAGAAAGTGAGGATTGATCTGCATTTCCAGAGCTTTTAGCTGTGCTTCTTTTACCAGAAGTTCCTTCGTGTAGTTTTCTTTTACCAAAGAAGAAATCTGCGCAGCCATTTTATCAAACTGTCGGTGCAGCATTCCAATCTCATCCTTCCTTTCTGAATAATCATATTTTGAATCAGGTGTAAAATTGGAAACCGTTTCAGGGGAGCTTGCAAAACGCTGCATCTTATCAATTAAAATATTAAAATGTCTGGTCAGAGACTGGATGATATAGCGAGAGGCAAAACCGATTATCATACAGCTGATCAGTAAAAGTAATGCAGTCACGAAACGCCATTTGCGGATGGTGTTTTGTATGCTGTCATAGGAGACAAGACAGTTATAATTCCAGCCTTCAGAAAAAAGTTCTCCGGAGGTAGAGAGGTACCAGTGACCGTTTTGTTTTATCAACTGATAATTCCCATCTCTATCCATTTCGCGTATTTTTACATCGACGTCTTTTTCCAGAGGTGTATTGAGAGAATCATAAATCATTTGACCTGCGCGATCCATAATCTGATAAGAAAAGGATTCATATTGAGAAAACATGGGACAGCCGTTGATCATTTCATTGAGATCGATACAAATAATCATGGTTCCAAGAGGCTTCAAGGAGAGATTTGTGTACTGACGGATTTCGCGGGCCAGGATTAAGCTCTGAGAAGTGGTAGCGTCAGTGATCCACACAGCTTTTCCTTTAGAAAGGTGGGCAGCCTCCAGAATCTCAGTTAATTTTTCCTGGGAAACAAGACGGGCTTTGGAAGCACTGGTGTGGCATTCGTACTGGGAAGTATAAAGACTGATATAAGAAATATAGTCTTTTTCATGTTCCAGATAATAGGAATGCAGGCGGCTTTTGACTTGGGTATAGAGTTGAGCTGTTTCTGTAGAACCAGTAGCCAGGTCAGTTTTGATAAGCTGTTGTTGCAGAGTGGGGTCAGCCAGAATGGTATAAGACAGTTCCTGCAGAGCCTCCAGCTGTTTGGTAAAATCATTATTAATATAAGAAAGAGGAGCTGATATGGAATTCAGAATCAGCTTGTTATATTTTTCTGTAATGGTGTTAGTGATCAAGATGGAAGTGCCTGTGAGAAGAAGCAGGCAGGAGAAAGAAATCAACTGGATTTTGTAATGTAGTGACAGATTGGAAAACCACTTGCGAAATCTTAAATAGAAAAGGCTCATACGCTTCACTCCCTTAAAAAGAATAAGTTTATGGTACTATTAAAAGTGCTTTAAATCAAGAGGAAAATAAAGAATAAATTGTGAGTTATTACAAAACACGGAAAATATACATAAAAACTCAGGAAATTATATATTATTCATCGTTTGTTTTCACTATACTGATGATAGAAAAACAAAGGAGGAGAAAAGGGGATGACAAAGAAAAAGAACCGAAAAAAGCTCCAGAATCAATGAGTGCAGCAGAACGGATCGAT